>Ga0307981_1000060_pt1 | contig 109255 bp, 114 predicted proteins | sample OrgLakmetagen987_FD_201849 | JGI IMG/M metagenome (GOLD analysis project Ga0307981, IMG submission 201849) | Saline water microbial communities from Organic Lake, Antarctica - #987 | ecosystem: Environmental > Aquatic > Non-marine Saline and Alkaline > Saline | place: Antarctica: Organic Lake... | reverse complement strand
GGCCCAGTGGGTGATCCAAACTAAGAGCATCCTTGCGTTTTGGTGGCTTCATGGGGATACATGCGCGAAATGAACAAAGGACCGATCTAAAATGGAACGTAATCTTACCCTTGTTGCGCTGTTTGCCGCGTTGATCGCGGCCTTGGCGCTGATCCCGCAGTTCACACTTGCCTTTGGCGTGCCCATTACCGCCCAAAGTCTTGGGATTATGCTGTGCGGCACGGTGCTGGGGGCCAAGCGCGGCGCGCTGGCGGTCCTTTTGTTTTTGTTGCTTGTGGCGATGGGATTGCCTTTGCTGGCCGGTGGGCGCGGGGGCTTGGGTGCGTTCATGCTGCCGTCTTCGGGCTTTTTGATCGGCTTTCCCGTTGCTGCGTTTGTAACGGGTCTTATCGTCGAAAAGTGGCGCGGACCGTCCCTGACAATTGTTGCAGGTGTTGCGTCGGTGATCGGTGGGATCGTGGTGCTTTACGTCTTTGGTGTTGCAGGTCTGGCCTTTGCGCTTGGTAAAACACCGCTAGAGGCCGCAGCCCTCGTGATGGTTTTCATTCCGGGCGATCTGATCAAAGCGGTTCTTGCGGGTCTGATCACCGCAGCGCTTGCAAAAGCGCGCCCTGAAAGCGTTCTTTCCCGCACCTGAAAAGACGGCGAAAGCACCCGGATCAGGGGGTGTTTTCGCCGATGTCCCAGAACAGCCCCGCCATGATCTGCATACCGCTTTTGCAAACCGATTTCAGCACATGCTCGTTCGGTGCGTGCTGATTGCAGCCCATATAGCTGTGCGGCACCCAGACCGTGGGAAGCCCCAAAATATCTGAAAAGCAGTCGTTCGGCAGCGACCCTGCAAGGTTCGGCAGAACATGGGGGACCACTCCGGTTGTTTGGGTGATGGAGGTCTTGACGTAGGCGACCCAAGGGTGGTTCGGATCAAGACGGGTGGCTGGAAAGATTTCCTTGTGGGGAATGATCTGCACCTTCTGCAAGCCTTCGGCGTCCAGCTGTCTGCGCAAGGCGGGCAACAGCGCGTCCGGGTCTGTGCCAACGACATAGCGTAGCTGGCAGGTCGCGCGCGCCTTGGCCGAGATGGCGTTTACCGGTGCATCCGGCACGCCGCTGGTCATGGCGAGAACCGCAAAGGAATTCCAGCCATAGGCGCGTTCTGCCGGGGTCAGCGAGGCCTCGCCCCAATCTTCGTCTACGGGTGGGTTGCTGCCTTCTACAATGGGCAAGCCGTCCAGTGCATCGCGGATGGATTGGGTCAGGCTATCGGGTCGCCACTCGGGAATACGCAACTGCCCGCGTGCGTCACTGATAGATGCAATCGCGTGGGCCAGCAGCATGGCAGGGTCCGCCAGCAGCCCGCCCCAATTGCCCGAATGGTGCGCGCCCTCGCGCAGGTCGACGACCAGATCAAATGACGCACTGCCGCGCGCGCCCATGAACATGGTTGCACGGTCAGGGCGCAAGCGGGGCCCGTCCGAGGCAATCAAAACGTCAGCCGCAAGTTGTTCTTTGTGAGCTGTGATAAAGGCCGCAAGCCCCGGAGAGCCGATTTCCTCACTCATCTCAAGGATGATCTTAACGTTGAACCCAAGAGAGCCGCGCACCGCCAGCACGCTTTCAAGTGCTGAGACATTGATCAGATGTTGGACCTTGTTGTCAGCCGCACCGCGCCCGTACCAACGGTCGCCTTCTTCGGTCAGATCAAAGGGGTTTAAGCCATCTCGCCACTGCTCCGTCTGCGCGCGTGTGACATCGCCGTGGCCATAGATAAGCACGGTTGCAAACGCAGGGTCTTCGATGCGCACACCGACAAGAAAAGGCCCGCCCGATGGATCAGGATTGTCATGTATCTGGCACCTGAAACCGATTTTTTGCAGCCGTGGTTGGATCGCTTGGCTGAAATACTGCTCAAGCTGCGGTTTTTGAGCGGGCGTTTGACTTTCCGTCTGGAAGGCAACAAGATCCGCCAGATCAGACTTTAGCTGACCGGTTTCAAAATAGGAGGTTGCATGATCGATGGCAGCGTCGCGGGTCATAGCGGTTTCCTTGGGCATCGGCTTGTTTCTAAGACTACCGGTAAATGAAGGTCTCAAACGTGCCGTCTTGCGTGACCGACCCACGGTACATCCCATCGCAATTGAAGGGCATTGTGATGTTGCCCTTTGAATCGACAGCAATCAATCCGCCTGATCCGTCATTCTGGCCCAGATCAATGTTCACAACATGGGCGGCAGCGTCTTCAAGAGACTGACCGGCATGGCGCATGCGTGCGGCAATCTCTGCAGCGGCAGTGAAGCGGATGAAAACCTCTCCGTGACCGGTCCCGGACACAGCGCAGGTGGCGTTATCCGCAAAAGTACCTGCACCGAATATCGGGGTGTCACCCACACGTCCGGGCGCTTTGGCGGTCATACCACCGGTCGAAGTTGCTGCGGCCAGCGTGCCTTGGGCGTCGCACGCTACGGCACCCACGGTGCCATGGCGACGGGCCGGATCGTCATCTTCGATACCATCACGGCGCATTTTGAGGGTGGATTGCAGCGCGTCCCAACGGGCTTGCGTAAAGAAATAAGCGGCGTCCTCAAAGGGGAGGCCAGCCTTTTGAGCGGTAGTAAGGGCGTTAGGGCCAATGAGAAGGACGTGCTCGGTGTTTTCCATCACGGCGCGGGCTGCGCGGATCGGATTGCGGGGGCCAAAGATGCCGCCGACAGCTCCGGCGCGGCGGCTGAAACCCTCCATGATGGCTGCGTCCATTTCCTGTTTGCCGTCGCTGGTAAAGACCGCACCGCGGCCTGAATTGAACAAAGGCTCGTCCTCAAGCACGCAGACAGCTTCGGTCACGGCGTCAAGGGCGCTGCCATGATCTGCCAGCACCGCATGGCCTGCGTCCAACGCGCGGCGCAGACCAGCGTGATAGGCAGCTTCAAGTTCTGGTGTCAGGGATGATTTCAGGATTGTGCCAGCGCCGCCATGCACGGCAAGGGAAAAGCGGGTCATGGGCGGTCTCCTCAAGCATAAAAAAACCCGTCTCCATTTTTTGGAGACGGGGATGTTGGTTTAACCGATGATCGCGTTCAGCGTGGCTGAGGGGCGCATGACCGCTTCGGTCTTGGCCGGATCAGAGTGGAAGTAGCCCCCCAGATCAACCGGTTTGCCCTGAACCGCGGCCAGTTCGGCCATGATCTTGTCTTCGTTTGCAGCCAGCTTTTCTGCGATGGGTCTGAAATGTGCTGCCAGCGCGTCGTCATCGGTTTGTACTGCCAGCGCCTGCGCCCAATACATTGCAAAATAAAAGTGGCTGGCGCGGTTGTCAGGCTGGCCCACTTTGCGCGAGGGGGATTTGTTGTTGTCGAGGATGCCTTGCGTGGCGTCATCAACCGCCTTGCCCAGGATGCGCGCTTTTTCGTTGTTCTTCTGATCGGCCAAGAACTTCAGGCTTTCGCCTAGCGCGCAGAACTCGCCCAGCGAATCCCAGCGAAGATGGTTTTCCTCGACCAGTTGTTGAACGTGCTTGGGGGCAGAGCCACCCGCACCGGTTTCAAACAAACCACCGCCCTGCATCAGCTTCACGATCGACAGCATTTTGGCAGACGTGCCAAGCTCAAGGATCGGGAACAGGTCGGTCAGGTAGTCGCGCAGCACGTTGCCCGTTATTGCAATAGAGTTTTCACCTTTGCGGATGGTCTCTAGTGTTTGACGGGTTGCCTTGGCGGGGGACATTATCTGAAACTTGTCCGACACACCTTTGGCGTCCAGGATCGGTTTGACATAGGCGATTAGCTCGGCGTCATGGGCGCGGTCTTCATCCAGCCAGAAAATCGCCTCGCAGCCTTCGGCTTTTTGACGGTCGATTGCCAGTTGGACCCAGTCTTCAATGGGTGCCTTGCGCGCAGAGGCTGCGCGCCAGATGTCGTCTGCCTCGACCGAATGTTCAGAGATCAGATCGCCATTTGCGGCGAACATCTTGACCGTACCATCGGCAGGAATTTCAAACGTGGTCGGGTGCGAGCCGTATTCCTCGGCCTTTTGTGCCATGAGGCCGATGTTTTGCACGGTGCCGGATGTCGTAGGATCAAGCGCGCCGGTCTCTTTGAAATACTCGATAGCTTCGTCATAGACGGGGGCATAAGAGTTATCGGGGATGACGCAGTTGGTGTCATGTTCCTTGTTGTCAGGACCCCAACCTTTGCCGCCCGCACGGATAAGTGCCGGCATCGAGGCGTCGATGATCACGTCGGACGGCACGTGCAGGTTGGTGATGCCCTTGTCAGAATTCACCATATACATCGGCGGCCGCGCGGCCATTGCATCCTGAACCGCCTGCTTGATCTCGGGCTTGTCCTTGATCCGCGCCATCATATCGCCGATGCCTGCGTTGGGGTTCACGCCTGCGGCCTTGAGTTCATCACCATATTTGTCAAAGACAGGCTTCAGGAAGACGCGCACCGCATGACCAAAGATGATCGGGTCGGACACCTTCATCATCGTGGCTTTCATGTGGAGCGAGAACAGCGTGCCGTCGGCTGTGGTTTCTTTGATCTGCTCGGCAAGGAATTTGTCCAGCGCCTTGGCGGACATGAAGGTCGTGTCAACGACAGTGCCCGCAGGGAAGGTCACGGCATCTTTCAAAACGGTCTCGGTACCGTCGGGGCTGACGTGGACAATTTTGGCGCCACCAGCCTGGGCATCGCTGAGCGTGGTAGATTTTTCGTTGGAGAAGAAATCACCGCCGGACATTGCAGAGACTTTGGTCTTGCTGTCTTTGGACCATGTGCCCATCGAATGCGGGTTGGCCATTGCGTATTTCTTGACGGCAGTTGCGGCGCGGCGGTCTGAATTGCCCTCGCGCAAAACCGGATTCACAGCCGAGCCTTTGATCGCATCATAGGCAGCGCGGGTTTTTTTCTCGGCGTCCGTAGCGGGTGCTTCGGGGTAATCAGGCAAATTGTAGCCTTGGGATTGCAGCTCTTTAACGGCGGCAACTAATTGGGGGACCGAGGCCGAGATATTAGGCAGCTTGATCACATTGGCATCAGGAGTTTTCACCAGATCGCCCATGACGGCCAGGTCATCTGTCTGCTTTTGCGCTGCGGTCAAGGCATCCGGGAAAGCCGCCAGAATACGTCCGGCTAGTGAGATGTCGCGCGTGCCGACCGACACGCCCGCAGCATCGGCAAAGCTGCGAATGATGGGCAGCAGGGAATAGGTCGCCAGTTCTGGCGCCTCGTCAACCTTGGTGTAAATGATGTCGGGTGTGGTCGTGTCAGCCATGTTTTCGAGCCTTTCAGGAAGTTTGGTATGCAATAGTACACTAAAGCAGAAATATCCACCTCAACTGCACCAGATATACTGTGAATTTATCCGGAAGGTAGGGGGTTTTCTGGTATTGATGCTTGCCTCATCCGCCCTTTGCCACGCTATAGTCCACCCAGCGATATGTAAGGAGTGACCGATGAACGATCAATCAGCGATGCAACGGGGGACCGGTTTTGATATTCCAGACCCGGCGGACCTGCGAAGCCTGAAAGACACAGTATCTGACGCAGAATGGAAATTACGCTGCGAGTTGGCAGCGACATATCGGCTTTGTGCGATGCACGGCTGGACCGATCTGGTGTTTACGCATATTTCGGTGCGGTTGCCGGACGAGGACGGGCAGGAACGGTTCTTGATCAATCCATACGGTTTGATGTTCGATGAAATCACGGCATCCTCGCTGATCAAGATCGACCTTGAGGGCAATATTTGTCAGGAAACGCCGTATTTTATAAATCCTGCCGGTTTTACGATCCATTCGGCAATCCATGCGGCGCGTCATGACGCGGGCTGTGTGATCCATGTGCATACGCCATATGGCGTGGCAGTGTCGGTGCAAAAGGCGGGTCTGCGCCGATATACCCAATTTTCGATGATCGTGAACAACGATCTGGCCTATCACGATTACGAAGGCATTGCGCTTAACCTCGACGAGCGTGACCGGATTGTGAATGACATTGGCGACAAGAGCCTTCTGATGCTGCGCAACCATGGCACCCTGACGGTAGGGCCAAATTGTGCGCTGGCCTTCTTGCGAATGTATTTTCTTGAAAACGCCTGCAAAACTCAGATTTTTGCGCAGGCTGCGGGGGGCGAAGAGCACCTGCACGAGGAAACTCAGGATATGGCTGATCTGGTTGCGCGTCAGGCGGCGGGTGCCTTTACGCCGGGATCAGGTGACAATTTGGTTTGGCCAGGGTTGATACGCAAGCTCAACCGGACCAATCCGGGCTATGACAGCTAGGACCTTTTCATTTGCTAATGGCACGGGTGGTCTTCTTTCGATGGTTGGGTGAAACTAGCGCAAACAGGATTGCAGCAGAAAGAACCCCCAGATGAAAACATATCCCAAAGTCTGGTTTTTGCGCCATGGTGAAACCGAGTGGAACGCCGAAGGCCGGGTGCAAGGGCAGACGGAATCGGTTCTGTCTGCGCGTGGCGTCCAGCACGCACGGCAACAGGCGCAGTTGATGGCACCAATCTTGGCGCTGAACCCGCCTTGTCTTGTATCGCCGCTGAAGCGGACCCGCCAGACGGCAGATATCGCGCTGGGGGGACGCATATACCAGACTGATGACCGCTTGAAGGAGGTGTTTGCCGGAGCGTGGGAAGGGCAGTTGCGCACCGATATCTATAACGACCTACCCGATGGGATCACGCCCGACAGCCCGCATATGGAGTTTTATTCAGCGGCACCAGGCGGCGAAGGATTTGACAGGTTTCAGGCAAGGGTCCGCGATTTTGTTGCGACATTGGTCGAACCGACGGTGATTGTCGCACATGGTTTAAGCGGCCAATTGCTGCGCGCAGAGTTATGCGGTCTCAGCCGAGCAGAGCTGGGAGGGCTGACCAACCGTCAGGGCTGTGTCTATGTGCTGGAAGATGGGATCGAGACGGTCTTGGAATTGGACGACGCGGTCTAGTCTGCCAGGTTGTCTAATGCGCAGTTTACTATGAAGGGCATCTGACATGAGCCAAAAAGAAATCGTTGCAGTTCTGGGCTGCGGATTGATCGGGGCAAGTTGGGCGGCGCTATTCTTGCGTGCGGGTCATGACGTGCGCGCTTGGGATCCGAATTCTGAGGCGCTTGCAGGCTTTGAGGATCGGGTGGCTGGCCCTTTCGAACAGTTGGCCAGTATTGGCGGGCAAAAAGAGCAACAAGGCGCTTTGTCGATCTGCTCCGGCTTGGCCGCTTGCGTGCAAGGGGCGGCATTGGTTCAGGAAAACGCGCCCGAAAATCCAGAGCTTAAAAAGACATTGTATCAGCAGATCGAAGCGGTTGTTGGCGCAGATGTGATCATCGCTTCCAGCACGTCGGCGCACCCGTGGTCGGATCTTTCGGTCGGGATGAAGCACCCTGAACGCTTGATCACGGCGCACCCGTTTAATCCGCCCCATCTTGTCCCACTGGTTGAGATTTACGGCCCCGATGACCGGATCGTTGCATGGGCCGAGACGTTCTATGGGGGCCTTGGGTCTGTCCCTGTTCGACTAAAGAAAGATGCGGTGGGCCATATTGCGAACCGGTTGGCATCGGCGCTGTGGCGCGAAGCGGTGCATATCGTTGCGCAAGGCATCGCGGATGTAGAGGCTGTGGACAAGGCGTTGGTCAATGGCCCGGGGCTGCGTTGGTCGGTTTTGGGGGCGCATATGGCCTATCATTTGGGGGGTGGTACAGGCGGCATGGCCGCGTATCTTGATCACCTTGGCCCGAGCCAGGAGAAACGCTGGGCAAGTTTGGGAAATCCTAGCCTGACACCAGATGTGCGTGAAAAGCTGGTAGAAGGCGTAACGGCAGAGGCCGCAGGACGCAGTATTGCCCAATTGGAAGCAGAACGTGACGCCGCATTGATCGCCTTGGCCAAGCTGCGGCAAAAATCAGATTGATTTGCGCGCCCGCATCGCTGCGGTGATCGTACCATCATCAAGGTAGTCGAGTTCGCCGCCAAACGGGACACCTTGAGCAAGCGAGGTGAGGCGCACTTGGCCGTCCAGCTGGTCGGCGATGTAATGCGCTGTGGTCTGTCCATCGATGGTGACGTTCAGGGCAAGTATGACCTCTGATATATTCTCGGTCGATACGCGATCAATCAGGCGCGGGATGCGCAGTTCCTGCGGGCCAATGGCATCGAGCGCCGAAAGCGTACCGCCCAGCACATGATAACGGCCTTTGAACACACCCGAGCGTTCCATGGCCCAAAGATCGGCTACGTCCTCGACCACGCAAAGCTCGCCGTTTGCACGTTTATCTGAGGTGCAGATGTCGCACACATCGGTCGTGCCCACATTTCCACAGTTCAGGCATTCCCTTGCAGTGGCCGCGACTGTTTGCATCATGTCTGCCAAAGGGGTCAGCAGCAGCGCGCGTTTGCGGATCAGGTGCAACACCGCACGGCGCGCAGATCTGGGGCCGAGGCCAGGAAGCCTCGACATCAGGTCAATCAGGGCGTCGATGTCGCGTGTGCTGCTCAAAGCTGTGGGCCTCGCAGGGTTGGTCCAAAAAAGATTTTATGCCTTCGGCGAGGATTTTAACCCATTTGGAAGGATCAAAAGGGCAGCTTCATGTCGGCGGGCAGGCCCATGCCTTCGGTCAGCTTGCTCATCTCTGATTGGGCCCGGTCTGAAGCTTTGGACTGCGCGTCCTTGATCGCTGCAAGGATCAGATCTTCGACGACTTCCTTTTCGTCCCCATTGAAAATGGAGGGGTCGATGTCGAGTGACTTAAGCTCGCCCTTGGCTGTGCAGGTCGCTTTGACAAGGCCCGCACCGGCTTCGCCTTCGACGATGATATTGTGCATGTCTTCTTGCATCTGCGCCATCTTGCCCTGCATTTCCTGCGCGGCTTTCATCATCTTTGCCATGTCACCCATGGCACCCAAACCTTTTAACATCTTGTCGTCTCCTGAATTTTCTATCTGACTTATATGCGAGCTATCGGGCGTCCGGACAAGGGGTCTGCCATGTGAGGCTAGCCATCCTCAAACGGATCCCATTCATCTTCGACCTCGGGCAAAGCCTCGGACACCGCAGCGGCGGCAATGTCTTCAGGGGTGCGGATCGACAGGATTTTGGCACCCGGAAACGTGGTCATGACCGCTTGCATCAACGGATGACTTTCGGCTTCGGATTTCAGGGCGTTTTCTTTGGAATCGCGAATTTCGGCGATCGTTTTCGCATCGCTTTTGCCGACAACGGATACGGCCCATCGGTTGCCTGTCCAAAGTTGCAGCCGTGTCCCGAGGCGCTGGGCAAGATCGCGCGGCGCTGCATCGGTGGGGGCAAATTCAATGCGGCCGGGCTGATAGGCCGAAAGGCGCAATGTGGTTTCGACCTCGACCAGCAACTTTACATCGCGGTTGATCCGTATCAATTCGACCACATGTTCAAAGCTGGGAAACCGGGCGAGCGCTTGATCGATCGCCGGGGCCGTTGCCGTCATCGTGGCACCCGATGACCCGCCGCTTTGGACATGGTGGCTGGCGGTGGCATTCGTGCTGGCACTGCCATTTTTCGGCGCAAGAGGCTGGGCTGCGGGCGGCGGCGTTGCATTGCCAAGTTTGCGCACAAGCTCTTCCGGGCTGGGCAGGTCGGCCACGTGCGTCAGGCGGATCACGGCCATTTCAGCGGCCATCATCGCATTGGGCGCGTTGGCCACTTCGTCGAGGGCCTTGAGCAGCATTTGCCACAAACGGGTCAGCACGCGCATGGGCAGAGTTTCGGCCATGGTCAGGCCGCGACTGCGTTCTTCGGGAGAAACGGTGGGGTCTTCGGCGGCATCCGGCGTGATTTTGACCACCGATACCCAATGGGTGATCTCGGCAAGATCGCGCAGCACGGCCATCGGGTCGGCACCGTCGGAATATTGGCTGCTCAGTTCGTTCAGTGCGCCTGCAGCATCGCCGCGCAGGATCATATCGAAAAGGTCCAACACCCGGCCCCAGTCGGCAAGACCCAGCATGGCACGGACCTCTTGCGCCGTCGTCTCGCCGGCACCGTGGCTGATGGCTTGATCCAGCAGGGATGTGGCGTCGCGGGCTGATCCTTCGGCCGCTCGCGTGATCAGCGCCAAGGCATCATCGGCAACTTGCGCGTCTTCTGACGCGGCGATCTTTTTCAGCAATGCGATCATCACTTCCGGCTCGATCCTGCGTAAATCGAACCGCTGACAGCGCGACAGCACCGTCACCGGAACCTTGCGGATTTCGGTCGTGGCGAAGATGAACTTGACGTGTTCCGGAGGTTCTTCGAGCGTTTTCAGCAGCGCATTGAAGGCCCCCGTGGAGAGCATGTGCACTTCGTCGATGATGTAGACTTTGTACCGGGCAGAGGCGGCACGGTAATGTACGGAATCGATGATTTCACGTATGTTGCCGACGCCGGTATTCGAGGCGGCGTCCATTTCCATCACGTCGACATGGCGGCCTTCCATGATCGCCACACAGTGTTCGCAAACTCCGCAAGGTTCTGTCGTGGGGCCGCCGTTGCCGTCAGGGCCGATGCAATTCATCCCTTTGGCGATAATTCTGGCCGTGGTGGTTTTACCGGTACCGCGGATCCCTGTCATGATGAAGGCCTGCGCGATGCGGTCTGCCTCGAACGCGTTTTTGAGCGTGCGCACCATGGCATCTTGACCGACCAGGTCAACAAAGGTCTCGGGCCGGTATTTGCGGGCAAGAACGCGGTAGGCGGAAGGTGCTGACATGAGGATCCTTCGGGGATTCGGTTTAGCCGCCAAGATACGACGGGGGCAGAGCAGCGTCCACCGTTGTTGGAATGGCCTTCCTGACGCCCTTTTCTTAAGCGTTGAAAGCAAGGCGGATCGGTGGCTAAGTATTGACGAACAAGATTGGTCACAACACAGGGGCATACGATGCGGCTGCGAGGGATACGGCGAAGCAAGAATGTCGAAGTGCGCGGGGGGCGTGGTGGTGGCGGCGCACGCAAAGGCGGTTTGGGGATCGTTGGTGTACTGGCAGTTTTGGCGATCGGCTATTTTACCGGCATCGATGTGTCGTCCTTGGTGGGCGGCAGCGGCACCCAGCAGGGCACGACGATAACTGAAGGTGACGCAAAGGCCTCCCAGTTTTCAGCGCAGGTTCTGGCCACGACCGAAGATGTCTGGAGCAAGGTGTTTTCCGAGCAATTGGGCCGTTCTTATGTGCCACCGCAATTGGTGGTTTTCTCAAACGTGACGCAAAGCGCTTGCGGCGGAGCATCCGGTGCCTCGGGTCCGTTTTACTGCCCTGCGGATCAAAAAGCCTATCTGGACACGCAGTTTTTCGACATGCTGGCGCAGCGTATGGGGGCAGGGGGCGATTTTGCTGCTGCTTACGTGATTGCCCATGAGGTCGCGCATCATGTGCAGAACCAATTAGGCATCTTGGCCAAGGTAGACGCATTGCGCCGCCGGTCGACAACGGCCGAAGCGAATGCGCTGACTGTGCGGCTTGAGTTGATGGCGGATTGTTTGTCGGGGATTTGGGCTGCGAATGTCAAAGACTTGATGGAGCGCGGCGATCTGGACGAGGCGTTGAATGCGGCGCGCAAGATTGGCGACGACTATTTGCAAAAACAGGCCGGTCGCGCGCCACAACCGCATACCTTTACGCATGGGACATCCGCACAGCGGTCGGGGTGGTTCCAGCGTGGCTATGACAGTGGAAATGTCGGGCAGTGCGACACATTTGCAGCGGATCGACTTTGAGCTGTTTTGCGACCCGATCGTCAGCCCAATATAGTATCAGGCCGCTGTGCGCGTGTGCGTATCAACTACGCTAAGGTGAGAGGCTGATAACGACCCAAGTGGGGCTCGTTACGGCTGCTTCCTTCCGGATCTGACCGGGTTGGCGAGGCACCTGCCCGCACCAACCTCTCAATGCTCATATAGTATACGGAATTTCAAAGCGCAAGGATCACAGGGTAATCTGAATGCGGTCAAATCCGGTATTTGTACGGGCGATAATTTTCGGGGCCAGCACCCTGATGTCTTCGAAGTACGGGGCCGCATTGGGGCTACACTCGAATTCCGCGCGAACCGGCGCTTGGCACCGCAGTTTCCACGGGGTCGCTGTCATCCACGCGGCCAAATCGTCTGAGAGCAGAGCCTGCCTGATCAGTTCGGCCGGGTTGCGCTTGCTGTAGAGTAAAGGTTCGGGCAGATGAATGTTGTCGTATCCCCCGCCTCCCGCCGCCCTGAAATGGTTTGTCGCAAGGATGAAGGGCTGATCAGGGTCGATTGGGGCTTGCTCGAACGTCAGTGAGGTAATCCGCCGCCCTACAGGCTGAGATGGATCGATAAGATAGTCCAGCCTGTAGATCGTATCGAATATGAAGCTTGGTTGGTTGTGATCGAATAACGCCTGATGCGGGTTGTCTGGCGAAAGCTGGTTGTAAATACGGGCAGATTGTTCGAGCCACTTTCTCAGATCAGCGCCCGTCACACGCACTGCGCAAATGCGATTGTTTGCTGGGGTGAAGCTTGTCAGGTGCCGCCTAAGAACCAGGCCTTTGGGGATGTGAATATAGTTCAGGGGGCCACGCATCCCGCCAACGGCCCGTGCGGTCGCAGTCGCCAGAAGGGGAAGATCGCCTTCGGGACGCCCGATCAGCGCACGCGCGACGACCATTGCTTTTGCACGCGCCGTCAGGGCCATTGTTTTGCTGGGGTGTAGCAGCCCGAAATAGCTGTGCAAGTCGTGCATGGTGTGGCCGATTTCAGTGGCGAGGAAAGAGCGTGCGGCTTGATGCGCCGGATTGACCCGCCTGATAATTTCAGGATCGGGCACCTTGGCTGCTGACTGTGGCCAAAGCTGGCTGTGGTGGTGGCTGATGTGCCAACTGCCGTCATCGTTTTGGACAAGGTCAAGATCAACCAGCCCAAGGTCTGATCCAGCACTTCCTGACATGATGGTCGGGCAAGATGGTGCCAAAAGTTTCCCGGTTGAATCCGATTGGGCAAACCGCTGGTGTGTATGGCCCGCGACGACGACATCAATGCCAGCCACCTTCCCCAGAAGGCGCGCGCCGTTCTCTGCTGTTGTGTTGAGCGTCCCTGTGTTTCCAAGCCCCATATGCGCCAGTGCTACGATCAGATCGGCTCCTTGTTGGCGCAAAAGGCGGGCTGCCTTGCCAAGTGCAGATATCGGATCCCGGACGGTTGATCCTTTCGGCAAATCTATCCGATTCCAAACGGCTGTTTCCAGTGGAAGCGCTGAAACAATCCCTATTTTGAGTGCTTTGGACCCCTTTGATGTTTCGATGACCCGCGTGAGAATGGTTTTGCTTTCCAGCCCGAAAGGATATGTGCAATCAAGGTTCGTCGAAATCACGGGTGCGTCCAAGGTCTTGATGAACTGCGCCAGATAGGACGTTTGGAAGTCAAGGTCGTGGTTGCCCATGCCGATTGCATCATACCCCATCGCGTTGAAGCTCGCGGCAAGGGGATGATCTGAAGTGACGGCTTGAGAACTTTGCCAATCCGCCAAAGGGGTGCCTTGCAGGAAGTCGCCGTTGTCGACCAGAATATAGGCTCGTCCTTGTTGTTGCGCTTGGGTGCGTGCTTTGGAAACCAGCGTGCTTATACCGGCAAGACCCCAACCGGGCCCCTGAACATCGGCGGCATAATCAAACCCTGACACGTTCATATGAACATCGGTCGTCGCAAGAATTCGCAGTTTTGCAGTCACGTTTGTCATCGTTTCAGGCCGCACCGAAAGGCGTTGCCGGGACGTGACAGAAGTATCTGATCGCGTAGAGAGCCACGCTATCCTCCATTTAACCCAAGGTTGAATTAATTCGTATCGATCAGAGATACGTTGAAATTATGGCGCTAGTGCGTTCGGGGTGGGCTTGGCTTTGGCTAAGATGGTCACTACTCAGAGAACAACTTTGATGTGAGGGACGTGATGAAACACGCTGAAACGGTCACTTTCGGGGGCTCGGCGCTTGACCGTGCTGGTGAGGGACGCGGCGACAGGAACGCTGTCGAAGCGCTGAAAGCGGAAGATTCTGCGCGGGCTATTTTGTTCTGGCGTGGGAAGGTCTTGATTGACCCTGCAAGGCCCGCGTCGCTCGTACGTCTGCCCCTCGATCATCCGGCCCTTGATGACGCATCTGGCTCACCGATCCTTTTGGGGCGTGAAGACGGGGCTGCCCGCTTTGCCTATGATCTTTCGAACTGGATGCCGGATGATGTTGATCCGCATCAGCTGGGCCAGTTTCTTGACCCCAGTGAACAACGTCACACCCTGCTGCCACAGGAGTATGTTTTTGTTGAGCTGCGCCGGGTCATGACGTGGTTGAACCCGCGCGATGCCGAACTGGCAGCGACGGGCAAGGCCATCTTGTCGTGGCATGAAAGCCATGGCTATTGTGCGCGCTGCGGGTTTGAGACGGTCATTAATGACGCCGGCTGGCAGCGCAATTGCCCCGCTTGCCGCGCCTCGCATTTTCCACGCACGGACCCGGTTGTCATTATGCTGATCACACATGGGAACTCGGTGTTGATGGGGCGTTCGCCGGGTTGGCCCGCGGGGATGTATTCGCTGCTTGCCGGTTTTGTCGAACCGGGCGAAACACTGGAGGCCGCCGTGCGGCGTGAAGTGTTTGAGGAATCCGGTGTGACGGTCGGTCAGGTCAACTATTTGGCGAGTCAGCCGTGGCCATTTCCCGCATCGCTTATGTTTGGCTGTGCCGGTGTTGCAACAAGTCGCGAAATTACGATTGATCCAAAAGAGATCGAAGACGCACTTTGGGTGACCAGAGAAGAGATGATGGACATATTTACAGGCCAACACACAACAATTCTACCGGCTCGTAAGGGCGCTATTGCACATTTCTTGTTGGAAAATTGGCTTGCAGATACGCTTGATTGAAGTGATCCTCGTTAAAAATGGACGGGCAAGCGCATGAAGTTTTCCACCAAAGAAGATATTGAAGTACCAATTGATGTCGTCTTTGGCATGCTGTGCGAATTTGATACTTTCGAAAGGGCTGCAATGCGGCGCGGTGCTGAAGTGCAGCGTGTCGATAAGCTGACCGATCCGGCGACAGGTATGAAGTGGGAAGCCGCGTTTGACATGCGCGGTAAACGCCGCGACGTTAAAATTGAAATGGTATCTTTTGAAAAGCCGACTGAAATGCGGCTTAATACCGTTTCACCCGGTCTGACGGGAGAGATGGCTTTTGAGTTGATGGCCCTGTCGCGCAGCCGGACGCGTCTTGTTGTAACCCTCGAGATCAAGCCAAAGACGCTGTCGGCCCGCTTGCTGGTACAGTCGTTGAAGCTGGCAAAAACATCGCTGATAAAAAAGTATAAGCTGCGTGTGGCTAAATATGCGAAAGATGTGGAAGAGCGCTATCAGAAGTCGAAATAGCGAGGATGGCCGTAAGATTGCAGCCCGACGAGGGGAGCTATTGCGCAGGCCTATTATGACCCATGTCGGTCTGGATGAGACGGATAAACCCCCAAGACCTCAAGCATGTTGGTGAAGTATCCAAGTTCCTCCATGGCGCGTTTCACCCCGGCGTCGTCCGGGTGGCCTTCGATATCGGCGTAAAACTGCGTCGCGGTGAATGATCCGCCGACCATGTAGCTTTCCAGTTTTGTCATGTTCACACCATTGGTCGCAAAGCCACCCATCGCTTTGTACAAGGCGGCTGGGATATTGCGCACTTCGAACACGAATGTGGTCATCATATTTTGGGTTCTGCGCGACAAATCGATGTCGGGTGCCATCAGCAAAAAGCGTGTCGTGTTATGTTCCAGATCTTCGATGTTTTGGGCAAGCACGGTCAGTCCGTGGATATCGGCGGCCACGTCACTTGCCAACACGCCCACGTGGCGTTCGTTCGAGATGGCGAGTTCTTGCGCCGCACCGGCGCTGTCCGTTGCTGCTTCTGACGTTATTCCGTGGGCGTCCAGCCAACTGCGCGCTTGCGGTATCAGCACCATGTGGGCGCGCACATGTTTGATGTCTTCCAACGGGACACCGGGCTTGGCCATCAGGCTGATCCGGACGCGAACGAAGGCCTCTGCAATGATGTGGAGCCCACTTTTGGGCAGCAAGCGATGGATATCTGCAACCCTTCCGTAGGTCGTGTTTTCAACTGGAAGCATGGCAAGATCCGCACGACCTTCGCGAACGGCATAAAACACATCTTCGAACGTCATGCAGGGAACGGGTGTCATGTCAGGGCGCGCTTGCAGACAAGCCTCGTGGCTGTAAGCGCCCAAAGCACCCTGAAAAGCGATACGCGGCGCAGTTTTATGGCTCATTTTTGGCGACCTTTATCAAACTTTTACCAAAGGGGGCGTTTCGTCGCGGTAACTACACCTTGCCCCGCCGGAGGGAAAGCAATAGATACGCGTCCAACACGATGCCCGAATACCAAAGATGGATCTTCACGCATGTTCGATACAATGACTATCACTAAAGTAGCTGCAGGCCTGTTTGGCGCTTGGCTTGTTCTCTTGCTTGGCAAATTTGTAAGCGAGGAAGTTTACCACGATGAAGTGCACGGTGAGCCGGGCTATGTAATCGAAGTTGCTTCGGCTGAAGAGGATGCTCCCGAAGAGGAAGCTGTTGATTTCTCTGTTGTATTGGCCTCGGCTGATGTCAGTGAAGGCGAGAAAGTTTTCCGCAAGTGCAATGCATGCCACAAGGTGGCTCAGGGTGAAAATGCAGTTGGGCCTTATCTTTATGGCGTCGTAGGTCGCGAAATTGACAGCGCCGAAGGGTTCAATGCTTATTCAGGCAGCCTTGAGGCAAGTGCAGATGTTTGGACACCCGAAAATCTGAACGCCTTTCTTGAGAATCCATCGGGTTGGGCACCTGGCACGACAATGGGTTTTGCAGGCTTGAAAAAGGTTGAAGATCGCGCGGACGTCATCGCGTATCTCGACAGCCTGGACGAGTAATCGTTCAATCATCGATTTTATGAAGGCCGCCCGATTGTTGGGCGGCCTTTTTCATTTCGGGGGATAGATTTCAGTCAGATAACATATTCGCAACTTGTATCTTGGCGTTCAGCCCCGTTAGCTTACGTGACATAGTAGAAACGCCATCCACTGCTGTTTTTTGTAAAGGACGAGCCTGATGCCCCGGACAAATGCCCGCGCTGTAACCCGCTCCCGCAACACGTCGTCTCAAGTATTGTGGACGACGCTTTTGGTTTTTGGGGCTGCACTGATCGGTGTCGCGGCTCAAGCCCAAGACGAGACAATGATCCGCAGTCACGGGTATTCCTTCTACGGTGATCTGAAATATCCCGCGGATTACGCTCATTTCGATTACGTGAACCCCGATGCCCCCAAAGGCGGGGAGATTTCGATTTCTACCTTGGGCACGTTCGATTCGATGAATCCCTATTCTCGCAAAGGCCGCGGTGGCGCGTTAAGCTCGATCATGTACGAAAGCCTTCTGGGCGACGGAACCGGTGGGGAGAGTGCAACAGCCGACGTGTATGGCGAATCTTACTGCCTGTTGTGTGAAAGCCTTGAGTACCCCGAAAGCAAGGATTGGGTCATTTTCCACATGCGCAAGGATGCCAAGTTTTCCACGGGTGATCCGGTTACGGCTGATGACATTGCATTCAGTCACAACCTGCTGCTGGATCAGGGTTTGCAGTCCTACGCCGACGCCGTGCGCAAGCGCATTCCAAAGGTGGAAGTGATTGACGATTACACCATCAAATTCTACTTCACGCCGGGCATTTCGCGCCGCAGTCTGATTGATCAGGTTGGCGGTGTGCCTGCGTGGTCCAAGAAATGGTACGATGAAACCGGTGCCCGACTGGACGAATCGCGTTTGATGACATCGCCGGGGTCTGGCCCCTACATGATCGACGAGGTCGATGTGAACCGTCGCATCGTCTACAAGCGCAACCCCGATTACTGGGGCAAAGACCTGCCGTTCAACGTAGGCCGCAATAATTTTGACACCATCCGGGTGGAATATTTCGGCGATGAGAACTCCGCTTTCGAAGCGTTCAAAGCGGGCGAATACACCTTCCGCGTGGAGGGGAACTCTAAGCAATGGGCGTCAGCCTATGACTTCCCCAAGGTCGACGCCGGTTATGTTGTGAAAGAAGACATTCCCGATGGCTCTCCCCCCACACCATCTGGAATCGTGTTCAATCTGGGCCGTGAGGTTTTGCAAGACAAACGAGTTCGCGAGGCCGTCGCCTTGGGCTTTAATTTTGAATGGACCAACGAATCCCTGCAATACGGGCTGTTCAAACCGCGTGCGTCCTTCACCCAAGACACGCCGCTGATGGCCATGGGGGCACCCGAAGGGAGGGAGCTTGCTATGCTTGAATCCCTTGGTGATCTGGTCCCGCCGGAGATGCTGACTGAACCAGCCGTCATGCCACATGTTTCTGATCCGACACGGCTTTTGGACCGTAGCAACCTGCGTCGCGCCATGAGATTGCTGGACGAAGCCGGTTGGGCTGTCGGGGATGATGGCATGCGCTATGATGCGAACGGCAACCCGCTGCGTCTGACGTTTCTTTTGAATTCTTCTGGCTCGGCAACCCTATCGGCTGTGATAGAAAATTTCATTTCGAACCTTGGCAATATGGGTATCCAAGCCGTTCTGGAGAAAGTTGACAGCTCGCAATACACTGCGCGGGAACGGGATCGTGACTATGATTTGGTGTTTGACGGCTACCGTCCGTTTTTGGGCACAGGGACAGGTCTAGCGCAGCTTTATGGGTCCGAGGCCGCCAGCTTTTCGCTGTTCAATCCCGCCGGTCTGGCCAGCCCCATGGTCGATGCGATCATCGAAGCATCGCTGAGCGCGCAAAACAAGGAAGAGGAAGACGCCAGCATGATGGCGCTTGATCGGGCTTTGCGCTTTGAGTTCTTCATGATCCCCGCATGGTATAATGACTCCTTTTGGACGGCGTATTACGACCAGTACGAACACCCGGATGAACAACCCGCCTACGCTTTGGGATACCTCGATTTCTGGTGGTACAATGCCGACAAAGCGGCCGCCTTGCGCGCCGCTGGTGCCTTGCGGTAAACGCCAGCCATGGGCGCATACATCCTTCGACGGCTTTTGCTGATTATTCCGACTTTGATCGGGATTATGCTGATCAACTTTGCGCTGGTGCAATTCGTGCCCGGCGGCCCGGTTGAGCAAGCCATCGCTCGTATCCAAGGCGGTGGTGACGTGTTCGAAGGGTTCTCGGGCAGTGGCAATGACGCAGGCAATGCCGATACGGGCGCGGCGAGCGAAAACTATGTCGGTGCCCGTGGCCTGCCGCCCGAATTCATCGCCGAGCTTGAGCGCGAATTTGGCTTTGACAAGCCGCCGATCGAACGTTTCTTCAACATGATGTGGAACTACATGCGCTTCGATTTCGGAGAGAGCTATTTCCGCTCCATCAGTGTGATCGAGTTGATCAAGGAAAAGCTGCCGGTGTCGATCACGCTGGGGCTTTGGTCGACGGTTATTGCCTATCTGGTGTCTATCCCGCTGGGCATCCGCAAGGCAGTCAAGGATGGCACCGCCTTTGATACATGGACTTCGGGCGCGATCATTGCGGCCTATGCGATCCCTGGTTTCTTGTTCGCTATCTTGTTGCTGGTCCTGTTTGCAGGCGGATCATATTGGCAGATTTTCCCGCTACGGGGCCTGACCTCGGATAACTTTGACCAACTCAGCCCGCTGGCCAAGGTTGGTGACTACTTCTGGCACATCACTTTGCCGGTGCTGGCCTCGACCATATCGGCCTTTGCGACACTGACCTTGCTGACGAAAAACAGCTTCCTTGACGAGATCAAAAAACAATACGTGATGACCGCGCGGGCCAAGGGCCTGTCTGAGCGTAAAGTGCTTTATGGCCACGTTTTCCGGAACGCGATGCTGATCGTGATCGCAGGTTTTCCGGCGGTGTTCATCGGTGTGTTCTTTGGTGGTTCGCTGATCATTGAGACGATTTTCAGCCTTGATGGCTTGGGCCGTTTGGGGTTCGAAGCCGCTGTAGCGCGTGACTATCCTATCGTCTTCGGCACCTTGTTTATCTTTGGCCTGATCGGTTTGGTCGTCGGTATCCTGTCAGATTTGATGTATGTTTTCGTCGATCCCCGCATCGACTTTGAAAAGCGCGAGGGGTGATCTGATGGCACTTTCCCCCCTCAACCAGCGCCGCTGGCGCAACTTTACCCGCAACCGCCGCGCATATTGGAGCCTGTGGATCTTCGCGATCCTGTTTGGCATCTCGCTGTTTGCCGAGTTTGTTGCGAATGACAAGCCGATCTTGGTGAATTATCGCGGCGAATACTTTATGCCGATCTTCAAATTCTACCCGGAGACAGAGTTTGGTGGCGACTTCCAGACCGAAGCCGTCTACCGCGATCCCGAGGTGAAATGCCTGATTGCGACCGGCGGAATGGACGCGTGTTTCGACGAGCCTGAAGCGCTGATCGAGGATGCACAGGATGGGGTCGTTGAGGGGGAAAGCATTGAAAAAGGCTGGTCGATCTGGCCGGTCATCCCCTATTCGTTCAACACTGCCGTGGACCGCCCCGGTGCGGCCCCCTTGCCGCCCAATCCGCAAAACTGGCTAGGTACCGACGGCACCAAGCGCGACGTGATGGCGCGTGTTATCCACGGCTTCCGGTTGTCAATTATCTTTACCCTGATCGTGACAGGCGCGGCCTCGCTGATCGGGATAATCGCGGGTGCTGTGCAGGGCTTTTTCGGCGGCTGGATTGACCTGATCTTTCAGCGCGTGATCGAGATTTGGTCATCCACCCCGTCGCTGTACGTGATCATCATCATGTTCGCCATTCTGGGCCGAAGTTTCTGGCTGCTGGTTTTCCTGCTTGTCCTGTTCAGTTGGACATCACTGGTGGGCGTGGTGCGGGCGGAATTCCTGCGGGCGCGCAACCTTGAATATGTGCGCGCGGCACGTGCACTTGGGGTGGGAAACATAACGATCATGTTCCGCCACATGCTGCCCAATGCGATGGTCGCGATGCTGACGATGCTGCCATTTATCATCACGGGTACGATCAGCACGCTTGCGATCCTTGATTTTCTGGGCTTTGGTTTGCCGTCCTCGGCCCCGTCGCTGGGCGAGTTAACCCTTCAGGCCAAGCAAAACCTGCAAGCGCCATGGCTGGCCTTTACGGCATTTTTTACTTTTGCGATCATGCTGTCCTTGCTGATCTTTATCTTTGAAGGCATCCGCGACGCATTTGACCCCAGAAAGACGTTTTCATGACTGGCGCTGCTTCTTACCCTTCCCCGTTCCGCATTTTTGCGACGATTGTCTACATCTGCTCTGTGGTTGCGGCGATTGCGGTAACGCTGCGCTTATGTGTCCTGATTTTCACCGCACCGGGCGACACGGTAGGCTTTTTGTTCAGGGTGCTTGAGACATGGTTTCTGCCAAGCACGATCGTTGTTGTCTTGGGATGCTGGAGCCTGGCTTTGATGAGGTGGCCGAATGTTTGGCTGCGCCTGTTATGTGCGCCGATGGCGGCGTGGGGCGTGTATGCATTGACGTCGTTCGTACGATGACACAGCGCCCCTCTGCTTTGCTTGAGGTAAAGGACCTGAGCGTATCTTTCCGTCAGGAAGGTGCTCTGACCCATGCCGTAAAAGGGATCAGTTTCACGCTGAACCGCGGAGAGACCGTGGCACTTGTTGGCGAATCAGGGTCTGGTAAATCCGTATCGGCGCTGAGCACAGTTTCACTTCTGGGCGATAGCGCCGAGGTGTCGGGATCAGTGCTATATGATGGCCAGCAAATGATCGGGGCCGATGATGAATTGCTGCGCAAGGTGCGCGGCAATGACATCAGTTTCATCTTTCAAGAGCCGATGACGTCGCTTAACCCGCTGCATACAATCGAAAAACAGCTGGGGGAATCGCTGGCGCTGCATCAAGGGGTTGTAGGCTCAAGCGCCCGGATGCGTGTCCTTGAACTGCTGGAAAAAGTGGGTATCAACGACGCAGAAAGCCGTCTTGGGGCCTATCCCCACCAGCTGTCAGGCGGACAACGCCAGCGTGTGATGATTGCGATGGCGCTGGCAAACAAGCCTGACGTGTTGATCGCGGATGAACCGACTACAGCTTTGGATGTGACTATTCAGGCGCAAATCCTGGATCTTTTGAAAGATCTGAAAGACAGCGAAGGCATGGGGCTTTTGTTCATTACCCACGATCTTGGCATTGTGCGGCGTATTGCCGATCGCGTCTGCGTCATGCAACAGGGCGAGATCGTTGAGCAGGGTCCGACGTCCGAGATTTTTGACAATCCGCAACATCCCTATACGCAGAAACTGCTGGGAGCAGAGCCATCGGGACGGCCGGATCCGGTCCCAGAGAATGCGAAGGTGATCGCGAGTACCGATCATCTGAAGGTTTGGTTTCCTATTCAACAAGGTTTTCTGCGCAAGACTGTGGATTATGTGAAAGCGGTCAACGACGCCAGCTTGACAGTCCGGGCAGGGGAGACCCTTGGAATTGTTGGTGAATCCGGATCAGGCAAGACGACGATGGCATTGGCGATTATGCGGCTGATCGCATCCGAAGGTGGTATTACCTTTATGGGGCAGGACGTGCGCAGTTGGTCGACGCGGGAATTGCGGCGGCTGCGCAAAGACATGCAGATCGTGTTTCAGGATCCGTTTGGCAGCCTTAGTCCGCGTATGACCTGTATGCAAATCATCGCTGAGGGGCTGACGATCCACAATGTCGATCCTGACCGCAACCCGCGTGAACTGGTCCGCGATGTGATGATCGAGGTGGGCCTCGATCCCGAGACGATGGACCGCTATCCGCATGAGTTTTCAGGGGGGCAGCGGCAGCGTATTGCGATTGCGCGGGCAATGGTGCTCCGCCCGAAACTGCTTGTGCTCGACGAGCCGACCTCGGCTTTGGACATGACAGTACAGGTGCAGATCGTCGAACTGCTGCGTAACCTTCAGCGCAAATATGGGCTAGCCTATCTGTTCATCAGCCACGATTTAAAGGTCGTGAGAGCAATGTCGCATAAGGTAATGGTGATGAAGCGTGGCGATGTGGTGGAATACGGTGATGTAGATACGCTGTATGACAATCCGACGTCTGACTATACCCGTGCTTTGTTGCAGGCGACGACCTAACGCCGCCCTAATCATTTACGGCGTTTTTTTCGTGAATGTCTTGCCACAAGGTAGCGCTCTGGTGCTGCGTCAGGTGTCGCAATAAACCTATCTATGCATACTGAGATGGTTGGTGTTTAGACAGTATAGTGGACGACCCTCAGCCCGGACCGATCATAAAGCAACTGACGTTGCGGGCAACCAATCTGCGGCAGGCAAGGTCTGCCGTTTCGCGGGTCATGCCCAGAAAGTTTGCATCAAATCCCTGAGGGCGCTGGACCACTTTTCGCAGCGTCCCATCGAGGGTAGAGATTTCGGAGAGGGCCGTTTTGACGAGCACCGTCTCCGCTGCATTGCGGCTTGGGAAGCGGCCGATGTTTACCCCCCAATGCCGTCCGCCTGACGTCGAAACACGGGTAACGACCACTTGCTGCGCTGGCTTCTTGTCGGCTTTGGCGGGGCTGATTGTTTCGATCAGGCCTTTTGGCCGCACAGTTGGGCGTATGGAGACCGACGCAAGGCTGGCGGTTTGCACCATTTCCTTTGGTGCTGCCTTTACGGCCTCTTGGATCGCAGCTGTGATATCGGAAGGCAGCAGCGCCGATGTGGCTTGCGGTGCCTCAGCCGTGGCGACCACGACTTGTTCTGAAGTGGCAGGGCGCAACTGGGGTCGCTTGGAAGTTGTGACGGCACCGATCAAGCGGATCGTTTTGCCGGCACCACCCGGAGTTGAGGCTGAGTTGTCGGCCACAACTGTGTCTTCCACATCGGCAAAGACAGGTTTGGCAGGTTTGTTCAAAGGTGCCTTGGATGGCGCGCGGCGGAAGCCCAAGTCCATCAGTTCTGTAACTTTTGCATTTCGTGCTGTGGTCGACGTTCCGCCAAAAACTGTGACGATGACACGTTCACTGCCGCGCTCGGCTGAAGCGGTAAGGTTGAATCCTGCGGCACGTGTATAACCGGTTTTGATCCCATCGGCCCCTTTGTAGGCAGCCAAAAAACGACGATTGGTGTGGCTTACTTTCCGCACACCGGCATTGGCGGTGATCCGGGAAAACAGGTTATAGTATTCGGGGAAATCATATAGCAAATGACGCCCCATCGTTGTCATGTCTCGTGCCGTGGACATATGGCCGGTTTCCGTCAGACCATGGGCGTTTTTAAAGGTGGTGCTGGTCATGCCGAGCGCTTTTGCAGTCCGGTTCATTCTGCGTGCGAACTTTGCCTCTGATCCTTCGATCGCCTCGCCGATTGCGGTTGCGGCATCATTCGCGGATTTTACGGCAGCGGCACGTATCAGATAACGCAGGGCAATCGTTTGCCCCGGTTTCAAGCCTAGTTTGCTGGGTGGTTCTGATGCGGCGAATTTGCTGATTTTAACCTGAGTATCCAGCGATATCTCGCCCCGCTTAATTGCATCGAATGCGATATAAAGCGTCATCATTTTGGTCAGGGATGCTGGATGCAACCGGGTATCTGCGTTTCGCGAATGAAGAACCTCGCCCGTTCTGGCGTCAATAACAAAGGCTGCATAAGGCGCTGCCATGGCACTGAGGGGGAGCACCACCAGGATCCAAATAGCCGCAAGAATGAATAGCCCATAACGGGCCGGTTGCACGCGCCGCGCTCTCATGATAACTGCCTTTGCTCTGCCTTGGACCGTCGATTTTTCGACTGGCCTCTGATTATTAACACCAGAATAACACAGGTCGTTTTTTCGATAAAGCCTTTCAAAACAAGGATTGCAGTAAAAGATGAAAATTCCATGAGGCACATCTAGGGGGTAACGAATCTAGCGCCACTACAGGGGCTATTGTGGCAAGAATGTGGCGGGAATGGGGCGGAACCAAAGCGAATCCCGGCGGCTGTTTTTTCCTAAATGATTTGCTCTAAGATTCGGGCTAACTCGGACAGATTATCTATCTGCCTGTAGCGCGGTGCATGATCCGGCGTGTCGGCGTGCTCGATTGCCCAAGTCTGCCCGTGTGGCACATGCACGCCCCAGCCGCCTGCATCGACCATCGGGACAACATCCGATTTCACGGAGTTGCCCACCATCATCCCGTGCGCAGCACCATCCCCATATGCGTCAAATATCCGATGATAGACTTCAGGAGTTTTGTCGGACACGATCTCGATGACTTCGAACAGGTCGCGCAAGCCGGATTCGGCAAGTTTGCGTTCCTGATCCAGCAGATCGCCCTTGGTGATCAGAACCAATTTGTAATGACTCCTGAGCACTTCTAGCGTGTCTTTCGCATGAGGCAGCAATTCAACAGGGTGCGCCAGCATTTCGCGCCCGGCGTCCAGGATTTCAGAGATCACCTCTGCGGGCACCTTGCCGTTTGTCACCTCAATGGCGGTTTCAATCATGGAAAGGGTAAAGCCTTTAATACCAAAGCCATAGTGCGGGATATTGCGCCGCTCAGCGTTCAGCAAACGCTCCATCAATGTGCTGGGATCAGTATGGTCTCGCAGCAGGTCCGCGAACCGATCCTGTGTCAGAACAAAGAATCTTTCATTGTGCCAAAGCGTATCATCGGCATCGAAACCGATCGTGGTCAGTGGTTTGGCCATCTTTGGCAGACCCTCTTTTTTAATTTTCTATTCAGTCTATATAGACCCTCATACGACTCACTTGAAACCTCTTCACGAAACAGGAGCAGCAATGCGCCTCGATGTTACTCTGATGGCTGACAAGGATCGCGACGACGAAGATGTCGATCTGTTGACAAAGGTCAAACCAAAAACAAAGCGGCCGCCGCTTTATAAAGTGATGCTGCTGAACGACGATTTCACGCCAATGGAATTTGTGGTGCATGTGCTCGAACGGTTCTTTGGGCTGAACCATGCACAAGCGTTCGAGATCATGTTGACCGTTCACAAAAAAGGTCTCGCCGTTGTCGGCGTGTTCAGCCACGAGATTGCAGAGACGAAGGTTGCCCAGGTCATGGATTTTGCGCGCCGGCATCAGCACCCGCTGCAATGCACCATGGAAAAAGAAGAGTAGTAGGTGATTGATTCACGTTTGCAGATCGCGCTGGAAGGCGACGGATTGGAATTGCCGGCGGAGGGGACGATTGCAGTTTTCCAGCCGCCCCGCGACAGCGACTTGCCAGGTCTTGATAAAGAGCGGGTCCAGATCATCCAAGATTTCAAACCTGATTATGATGCGTGGGTCGCCCGCGGCTACGACGTCGTGCGCACCATCAAAGACCGCTATGCGGCTTGCATCGTTTGCCTGCCACGCGCGAAAGCCGAAGCGCGCGCGCTGATCGCTGACGCATGCGAAGTGTGTGACGGTGTTGTCGTGGTTGATGGCCAGAAAACAGATGGCGCGGATAGCATCCTGCGCGAGATGCGCCAGCGCGTGACGATTCAAGGGCCGATTTCCAAGGCGCATGGCAAGATGTTCTGGATATCAGAGCCTGCGGCGGATTTCTTTGTCGATTGGAAGCAGGGACCGGCGCAGACCGAGGGTGGGTTCTGGACGGCTCCGGGAGTGTTTTCGGCGGATGGCGTTGATCTGGCGTCGGCGCTTTTGGTCGATGCATTACCAGAAAAACTGGGTGCCGAGGTGGCTGATCTGGGTGCCGGATGGGGCTTTTTGTCTGCGCATGTGCTGACGCATAAAAGCGTTGAAAAGTTATATGTCGTCGAGGCGGGAAATATGGCGCTGGAATGTGCGCGCCGAAATGTCACCGACGACCGTGCGGAGTTTCTGTGGGAGGATGCAACCACGTGGCAGCCTCCGCACCGTTTGGATGCCGTTGTGATGAACCCCCCGTTTCACACTGGCCGCGCGGCTGAGCCCCAGATCGGGCAGGCTTTCGTTGCAGCTGCTGCGCGGATACTATCGGGCCAAGGCAAGCTTTGGATGGTTGCAAACCGTCATTTGCCTTACGAGGCCGAACTGAAGACACGGTTCGCCCATGTCGAGGAGATCGGCGGAGATGCGCGGTTCAAGCTGTTTCATGCGGCGCGTCCTTTGCGTAAACGTCGTTAGAGCGCTTTCTGGCGTTATAAGGAACAATTTATGTCTTTTTCGATCAAGGGTAAAAATGTCATCGTTACAGGTGCTGCAAACGGCATCGGTCTTGCGATCGCGCGTCAGTTTGCTGACAAGGGTGCCAATGTCATGTGCGCCGATACCGATGAAAAAGCGCTGGCAGAGGAATTGGGTGATACCAAGGACGAAGGCAGTATACGCATTTTCGCAGGCGATCTGCGCCAGCGTCTGACCATTGCCAATCTCGTTTCCGCGACGATTGATGCCTTTGACGAGGTTGATGTCTTGGTGAATGCCTCGCGGCATTTCCTGCCGACAGATGCGTTGGATGTTGATGACACCAGCGTAGAGACGCTTTGGCAGGAAAACGTGATGACGGCGATGCAACTGACCCAACAGGTGTCAAAGCGCATGATCAAGCAGGCCGAAGATCAGCCTGAGGGCGCAGTGGGGAGCATCATTAACCTGAGCTCGATCACCTCGCGTCACACACGGCCCGAATTGATGGCGTATTCGATGGCTGCGGCCGCACTAGAGCAGATGACGCGGTCGATGGCGCTGACCTTGGCACCGCACCGCATTCGGGTGAACGCGGTGGCGTTCGGATCGGTTATGAGCGGGTCATTGAAGGCGTCTGTGGCAGAAAACCGCGAATGGCGCGATGATATCCGCAGCCACACCCCCCTTGGCCGGATCGCATCGCCCTCAGAATTGACCGACACGATCCAGTATTTGGCGGCGGATAGTTCCAGCTTTATGACGGGCGAAGTGATCGTGGTGGATGGGGGCCGGTCGTTGCTGGATGCTGTGGACGCTCCGGCGCATTGACCTATTGCTTTGCATTGACCTTCCGGTTTTGAATCAGTCAAAATGGGGCAACCCTGCGCAACTGGCGCGAAGATAAGGCAAAGATTGAATGACAGAGAGTTTCGATGCTGAAAAGGCACGCGCGGCGGCGTGGTTTCGCGAATTACGTGGTCAGATTGTAGATGCCTTTGAAGGCTTGGAAAACAGCCATGATGCTGGGCCTTTGGCGGATGCCGTACCGGGCAGGTTCGAGGTGACCGAGACAGTGCGCAGCAGCGATGATGGTTCGGATGCCGGCGGCGGATTGATGAGCGTGATGCGTGGCGGCCGGGTGTTCGAGAAAGTCGGTGTCAATATCTCGACCGTCTACGGCACCTTGGGTGAACGCGCGCAAATAGCGATGGCCGCCCGCAAGGGCATCCCGGGGATGAAGGACGATCCACGGTTTTGGGCTGCCGGGATCAGTCTTGTAGCGCATATGCAAAACCCCCACGCGCCTGCGGTTCATATGAATACCCGTATGTTCTGGACGCCCCATGCATGGTGGTTCGGTGGTGGGTCCGATTTGAACCCTTGCATCGAATACGTCGAGGACACGGCGCATTTCCATGATCAGCAAAAAGCCCATCTCGACCCGCATGGAGAGTTGCTTTACCCAAAGCTGAAGGAATGGGCGGACGAGTATTTCTATATCCCCCATCGCAACCGGGCGCGCGGCGTCGGCGGCATTTTTATGGATGATCACTGTACAGGCGACTGGGAAGCCGATTTTGCGCTGACCAAAGATATCGGCCGTGCGTTCTTGCCCGCCTATGTGCCACTTGTCGAAAAGCGCAAAACGCAGGATTGGACAGAGGCGGATAAAGACGCGCAGCTTGTCCATCGAGGTCTTTATGCGGAGTATAATCTTGTTTACGATCGCGGAACCAAATTCGGGCTTGAGACCGGGCATGATGCAAATGCTGTGCTGATGAGCCTGCCGCCCCTCGCTAAATGGGTTTGACGGCAAAAGCGCGAAAGAGGGGGCCAGCCCCCGTCCTGCGGACTCCCCCGGGATTAATATCCATTTGGAAGATATGAAAAAGGCCTCCCCGTCGCGTGTGACGGGGAGGCCTTTTTTTAGTGTTTAGATGGGAGCCAAGACTATTATTGCTTTGGCAACATTACACCGTTGACCACGTGGATCACGCCATTGGACTGCTTTACGTCAGCAATGTCTACAAAAGCGGCGTTGCCGTTTTCATCAAGCAATTTGACTTTTTCTTCGTCAATCGATGCTTGCAGGACACAACCGCCAAGCGTGTCTACAGCAACTGTGCCGCCTTCAGCTTCGATCATGCCGACAATCGCATCAGCCATCACTTCTCCGGCGACGACGTGGCAGGTCAGGATTTGTACCAGCATCTCTTTGTTTTCGGGCAGGAGCAGTGTTTCGACTGTGCCTGGCTCAAGACGGTCAAACGCTTCGTTGGTTGGCGCGAATACAGTGAACGGACCTTCACCAGACAATGTTTCAGTCAGACCTGCGGCCTGTACTGCTGCAACCAAAGTGGTGTGATCAGCAGAGTTTGCGGCGTTTTCAACAATGTTCATTTCCATGGACATTTCGGCACCGCCGACCATGGGATTCATTTTATGTGCATCAGCAAAAGCAGCGCCTGTTGTAAGGGCGAGGGCTGCTGTTGCTGTCATCATCTTTTTGGTGAAAGTCATGGTATACTCCTGATTTTCTTTTACGAGATCGTTGTTCGATCATGTAAAGGTAACGCGGCGATGTGCCGGATAGTTTCAGGAGTGATGCCTGTTACACGGGAATGTTATCCAGTCGCATGCCAATCGAAAAAATGCGGACCCGCTTGGGAAAGCAACTCTTGCGCCAGATCGACCCCCATTTGACCCCCATCGCTGACAGGTCCGGTCCGCTCCCCCGAGATCACTTCGGAGCCATCGGGGCGCAGAACTTCGCCGCGCAGGTGCAAGGTGTCTCCGTCTATCAACGCAAGACCGGCGATGGGCGTTTCGCAAGACCCGTCCAGCGTCAGAAGAAAAGCACGCTCTGCGGTCAGTCGGTGCCCTGTGGGTGCGTCATGAATGGCCGCGAGCAGCACTTCGGTATCCGCATCGCCCGCGCGCCTTTCGATGCCAATCGCCCCTTGGGCAACGGCAGGCAGCATATCTGTGTCTGCAATCGGAGTGGCGGGTACGTTCTCCATCCCCAGACGGTTCAGGCCGGCCATCGCGAGGAAGGTGCATTCGGCAACGCCATCAGAGAGTTTTCTCAGGCGGGTCTGAACATTGCCCCGAAATTCGACGACCTGCAGGTCCGGACGTTTGTGCAGCAACTGCGCACGGCGGCGCAGGCTTGATGTGCCGACAACCACCCCGTCGGACAGTTGAGCAAGGGCAGACAGCATCGGAGCTACGAACGCATCACGAGGGTCTTCGCGCGGCAAGAAGGTATCCAGGAGCAATCCGCCGGGTTGGATCGTGGGCATGTCTTTCATAGAATGGACGGCGATGTCGATCTTGCCTGCCAGCAAGTCCTCTTCGATCTCGCGGGTGAACAGGCCCTTGCCGCCGATATCTTTAAGCGGGCGATCCTGAATGAGGTCACCGGTAACCTTGATCACGACAATCTCGAACGCCGTTTGGGGCAGTTCAAACGCGGCGGAGAGACGGGCACGTGTCTCATACGCCTGCGCCATCGCGAGGGGTGAACCGCGCGTACCGATACGCAGGGGATTTTCGGGTGTTGGCAAGTTCGGGATCATGAAGTTCTCTTTAGGTATGTCAATTTTATCTGACAATGCGGCGCCTGCGTCTTGACTTCCACCCCTTACATCTTGACGAAAGACAAAAGATTTCCTGAGGAGCGTACCCATGGCGCAGAACACCCCCCCAACGAAAACCATTTTGCGCGCCTTGGCGGGTGAAACACTGCCAACGCCACCGATCTGGATGATGCGCCAAGCCGGGCGCTATCTGCCCGAATACAAAGCGACACGCGCCGAGGCAGGGGATTTCCTGTCGCTGTGCTACAATCCTGATCTGGCGACAGAGGTCACGCTTCAGCCGATCCGCCGCTACGGGTTTGATGCTGCGATTTTGTTTGCTGATATTTTGCTGGTGCCCCAAGCTTTGGGGGCTGATCTGTGGTTTGTCACGGGCGAGGGCCCGCGTTTGTCTACGGTGACGACGCAAAGTGATTTTGACAAGCTCAAGCCCGTTGGCGATATCCACGAGACGCTGAACCCGATCTACCAGACGGTGCGCAACCTTGCCGGTGCCTTGCCGTCTGAGACCACGCTCATCGGCTTTGCCGGGGCACCCTGGACTGTGGCAACCTATATGATAGCGGGCCAGGGCACCAAAGACCAAGGGCCGGCGCATCAGTTGCGGATCAATGACAATCCGTTGTTTGAAAAGCTGCTGGATTTGATCACCAAGGCGACGATTGAATACATGTCGGCGCAGATCGAGGCAGGTGCAGAAGTCATGAAGATTTTTGACAGCTGGGCCGGGTCATTGTCAGGCGAGGCGTTCCAAAAGTACGCCTTGGAACCGGCGCGCGAGATTACGCAAGAGTTGAAGAAGCGCCATCCGGGTATTCCGATCATCGGCTTTCCGCGCGAGGCGGGCGATAAATACATTGGCTTCGCCAAGGCGACCGGCGTGGATTGTGTTGCATTGGATAATTCGGTGTCGGCAGACTGGGCGGCGGCAAATGTGCAGGTTGATGGCTGTGTCCAAGGCAACCTTGCGTCAAGCCATATGGTCACCGGCGGGCAGCCTTTGGTTGACGAGACCCGTGCGATTGTGAAGGCCCTTTCGAAGGGGCCGCATATTTTCAACTTGGGCCATGGCATCACGCCAGACGCCAATCCTGACAACGTTCAGCTGATGATTGATAGCGTTCGCGAACACGCCTGAAGACGATTGATAGGTTTTGGCCCTTGACGGGGGCCGAGGCCTGTCATAATCCGCACAACGATGGCGTTATAGCTCAGTTGGTTAGAGCGAACGACTCATAATCGTTAGGTCCCTGGTTCAAATCCAGGTAACGCCACCATCCTCCACTCTAAAATCGTGAATACGCGGGCTGGTTCAGCTTGCGGTCTACAAACAACAGGCTTGCTGTGCATTATAATGCAGATCCAATCCTTTTGATTTGGTGATGTGATGGTGTAAGCTGCTAACTTGCATTAAAGTGCAAGATCCGAAGGGCTAAGGCGTCATATGCATCGCTACTTCATTCCTGATTTTGTGATCAGTCCAGAATAATGGATGACAATTATTGTTAGATAGCCTAACAATAATTGCAGACAGATGCAGCTTGGCTTTGGCGGGCTCATCAATGGGGGTGCGAGGGGGAGAATAAGAAGCCAGAGTTTATAGAGGTGTCGGTAAATATCGCGCTGATCGTCAGGGTTTGACGATCTGCGGCTTGAAATACGGCTCTCAGCCTCGCAAAAACTTTTGGACGAGATTTCTTTGACGACAAGCACAGGCTTGTGTGTTTTTGTGTCGAACGAACAAACTGGAACCGGACGTGATAAGTTCGGTCCAAAGGACCAACTAAAGGGAGAGACCAAATGATTTTTAGAAGAACCCTCATGGGGGCCGCTGCTGCTGCAATTGCTGTTGGCATGGGCGCAACAAGCGCAATGGCCCAAGAAGTCACCTTGCGCCTGCACCAGTTCCTGCCACCGCAGGCCAATGTGCCCGTACAGGTTCTGGATGTCTGGGCTGACAAAGTGGAGGCAGATAGCGGCGACCGCATCAAGGTTGAGCGTTACCCCTCCATGCAGCTTGGCGGCAAACCTCCAGAGCTGATCGATCAGGCCATTGACGGCGTCGCCGACATCGTCTGGACCGTTGTGGGCTATACACCGGGCCGCTATCCATCGACCGAAGTGTTCGAACTGCCCTTTATGGTGACAGATGCGCGTGCGGCCAGCTCTGCTTATTGGCAGATGTTTGAAAAGCACATGAAATACACTGAATTCAAAGACGTTCATATCTTGGGCACATGGGTGCATGGACCCGGTCTGCTGCACACCAACAAAGAAGTGCGCACGCCTGCCGATATGCAGGGTCTTAAAATCCGGGGCGGGTCGCGTCTGGTGAACCAACTTCTGGAAACCACCGGAGCAACACCGGTTGGCATGCCCGTACCGGCGATCCCAGAAGGTCTCTCCAAAGGTGTCATCGACGGGACAACCATCCCTTGGGAAGTGACAACAGCGCTGAAAGTGCCTGAACTGGTGTCAAACCACACCGAGTTTACAGGTGCCGCACTTTATACGCTGACCTTTGTTCTGGCGATGAACAAAGACAAGTATGAAAGCCTGCCGGATGATCTGCAGAAGGTGATCGACGAAAATTCCGGTCTGGAATTCTCGATCTTTGCAGGGGGCACGCAAGCGGACGCCGATGGCCCCGCGCGCCAGATCGCCGTTGATCTAGGCAACAACATCGTGACGCTGACAGAAGAGGAAACTCAGGTTTGGCGGGACGCTTCGCAGCCGATCTATGACAGCTGGGTTGCTGACATGCAGACCAAAGACATCGATGGTCAGGCGCTGATTGATGAAGCTAAGTCGCTGATGGACGCTTACGCAAAGTAAGCCTCCTTTGAAAAACAACCTGCTGCGTGTCTGGCGCGGCAGGTCTTTCGCCTTGAAGATTTCCCGAAAAAAGAGACATCAAATGCATCGGCTGATTCAGTTTCTTGCCCGGTTTACAGCAGTGATCGGGGGTCTTGTTTTGACAGCGCTGATCCTGATGACAACCGTTTCAATTATCGGGCGCACAACGAACAAAGTGCTCCATAGCGACTTTTTCCAAACGCAGTTGAACGGTTTGTCACAGACGCTTCTTGATCTGGGCATTGGCGAGGTCAACGGTAACTACGAACTGCTTGAAGCCGGAGTTGCTTTTGCCATCTTCTCTTTCCTGCCGATCTGCCAGTTTTACGGATCACACGCGACCGTTGACATTTTCACCTCGTTTCTTTCGAAGCGTGCCAACCGCTGGGTTGTCGCCTTTTGGGAAGTCATTTTGACAGCTGTTATCCTGCTGATCATCTGGCGACTATTCGAGGGTATGCAGCGCTATATCGGCAATGGCGAGACGACGTTGTTTTTGCAATTCCCTGTTTGGTGGGCCTATGCGGCCAGCTTTGCTGCAGGAACGATCTCTTGCGTCGTTGCCATTTATTGTGCCGTCATTCGCGTGGTCGAAGCGGTGACAGGTGCAAACATTCTACCCAGCGAACAAGGGGCGCATTGACGTGACCAATCTAGAAATGGGCTTTTGGTCCTTCCCTGTGCTTTTGCTGATGATCTTTTTGCGCGCCCCGATTGGCCTTGCCATGTTGTTGTGCGGCTTTGGGGGATGGTACCTGGCGATGGGCGGCAATCCCACACCCCTGCTGGCCAAGCTGAAATCGGAAACCTACACGACGTTTTCCAGCTACTCCCTTACGATCATTCCGATGTTCCTTCTGATGGGGCAGTTTGCGACCTTGTCGGGCATGTCCACAGCGCTTTTCAAAGCCGCTGAAAGTTTCCTCGGCCACCGCCGCGGAGGGGTCGCGATGGCGGCTGTAGGGGCCTGTGCAGGCTTTGGCTCGATTTGTGGCAGTTCGCTTGCGACGGCCGCGACCATGTCAAAAGTCGCCCTGCCAGAGCTGAAACGCTATGGCTATTCGGGTGGTTTTTCGACAGCCACGCTGGCTGCGGGCGGTACACTTGGCATCCTGATCCCACCGTCTGTGATTTTGGTGATTTATGCGATCCTGACCGAGCAAAACATCGCCAAGCTGTTTTTGGCGGCTTTCATCCCCGGCATTCTCGCGGCACTTGGCTATATCGTCACAATTTCAATCTATGTCCGTCTGAACCCCAATTCCGCAGGCACGCGCCCCGCCGTGCCCATGGCAGAGCGCTTCAAGGCGCTGGCTGATACATGGCCGGTGCTGGTGATCTTTTTCATCGTGGTTGGCGGCATCTATCTGGGGTGGTTTACGCCCACCGAAGGATCGGCCATCGGGGCGGCAGGCACCGGGCTTGCGGCACTTCTGGCGGGCAGCCTGAACTGGTCGGTACTGCGTGAAAGTCTCTTGGGGACGGCAAAAACCACTGGCATGATCTTTTTCATCGTATTGGGGGCGGGATTTTATAACGGCTTTCTGGCGCTTTCCGGTGTGCCGCAGTTCATGGCCGATTGGGTTGTGGGCCAAGGCTATAGCCCTTGGTTTATCCTCACCATCATCTTGGTGTTCTATCTGATCTTCGGCTGCCTGATGGACAGTTTGTCGATGATCCTGCTGACCGTGCCTATCTTCTTTCCGGTGATCTCAGCCATGGATTTCGGGATGAGCACAGAGCATTTGGCCATCTGGTTCGGTATCCTCGTGCTGATCGTGGTCGAGGTGGGGCTGATCACTCCTCCCGTCGGGATGAATTTGTTTATCATCAATTCGATGGACCGCGAAACACCGATGACGGAAACCTATAAGGCAGTGATGTATTTCGTCGGCTCAGACATCGTGCGCGTGGTCATTTTGGTGATGTTCCCGGCGATCACCTTGTTTCTTCTACCAAGCTAGGCTTGGCCCTTGCCTTGCGTCATGGGCGCAAGGCTTCATCAACTTACGCGCCCGTCCTCCCTTCGAAGCGGGCAGAGGGCTTTATGACCGACCATCTGAATTTTCTGCCACATAACGTAACGCGCACAGATCGTGCGGATGGATCAACTCTGCTGGAGTCCGGGTACGCACTTGGTCCTGTTGCGCGCTGCACGGGCGACTGGCTGCATCAATGGGCGGAAAAAACACCGGATCATGTATTCTTGGCCGAGCGTTCTGGCGAGGGCTGGCGCAAGCTGACCTATGTCGAAGTCCTCGAAATGGTGAGGAGCATTGCAAGCCATCTGATCTCGCGCGATCTAGGGCCGGACAAGCCGATCCTGATCGTATCAGGCAACAGCATCGATCACGCGCTATTGTCTTTGGCGGCGCAATATACGGGCGTGCCGACCGTCCCTGTGGCCGAGCAATATTCCCTGATCCCCGCCGCCCTGCCGCGTTTGGATTATGTGGTAAAGCTGGTGCGACCCGGCATGGTCTATGCGGATGACGCCACGCGATATGCTGGCGCGTTAGCGCTGGAAAGTCTCGCGGATGCGGAAAAGCTGTCATCGGTCCCCGGCACCAGCGGGGCCACCAACTTCAACGATTTCCTGAACCCAACCGGTGCGGATGTCGATGCCGCCTTTGCCAAGATCACGCCGGACACGCTGGCGAAGATCCTGATGACGTCCGGATCAACCTCGGATCCCAAAGGCGTGTTGACCACGCAAATAATGATGACAACCAACCAAGCGCAACTGGCCCAGGCGCTGCCCTTCGTCACCATCCGCCCGCCGTTGTTGGTGGATTGGTTGCCGTGGAACCACGTCTTTGGCGGCTCGCATAACTTTAACCTTATGCTGGCAAATGGCGGCAGTCTTTACATCGACGATGGCAAGCCAGCGCCGGGGTTGTTTGACAAAACCCTCGCCAATCTGCGCGAGGTTTCTGCGACGATCAGCTTCAACGTACCCGTGGGTTTTGCCCAGCTTGTCACCGCGTTGAACGAGGACAAACAACTGTGCGAACGCTACTTTGCCGAGCTGGACATGATCTTTTACGCAGGTGCCTCCTTGCCGCAGGCGACATGGGCGGAACTTGAGCGTTTGGCCATGGAGACCCGTGGCAAGCTGCCCCTGATCAACTCGTCCTGGGGGTTGACGGAATCCGCACCAGCCGCGCTTTTACAGCATGAACCGGCCAAGGGTGCCGGGATCGTGGGCGTGCCCTTGCCCGGCGTCACGGTCAAGCTGATCCCCGATGCCGACGGGCGCTGTGATGTGCGTATTGCAGGCGATACGATTACCAAGGGCTATCACAATAATCCCGCCAAAAGCGCAGAGGCCTTTGACGAAGAGGGGTTCTTCATAAGCGGCGATGCGATGCGCCTGATTGATGCCACGGACCCGTCGCGCGGTTTGATGTTTGACGGGCGGATGTCCGAGGATTTCAAACTCATGACGGGCACTTGGGTGCGCGCTGCACAGCTGCGCCTTGATCTGTTGGCGGCTTTTGCACCTTACGTCAGTGATCTTGTTCTGACGGGGCAGGGGCGCGAGCAGGTTGGGATGTTGATCGTCCCCAACCGCGCCACCATGACCGCCAAGGGCTGGGAGGCGACAGATGACAACGGTGCGATGATCTGCGCGCCCCTGATGGCCGAGATAGGGGCGCGTCTGACAGAGCTTGCGACCAAAACCTCCGGCAGTGCCAACCGCGTTGCGGCGGCACTGATCATGACTGATCCCCCTTCCATGGGCGACGGAGAGCCGACGGCCAAGGGCAACCTGAACTTCCCCAAGATTCTTATGCGCCGCGCGGGTCTGGTTGCGCGTATTTACGACATTGATGATGCGGCTCGGATCTCAGCGATTTGATGCATTAAAATGCGTCATTATGCCGCGATCCTTGCGATATTCGGGAATTAATGCAGAATAAAGCATCGATGTTTGGGAGGACTGCGATGATCACGGCCAATGCCAATGCTGTAACCTATTTTGTGGACCGCCATCTGGGCGAAGGGCGCGGCGAAAAGGTTGCTTATCGCGAAGTCGGCAGCGGACGCTGCCTCAGCTACGGTGATTTGGCGCAGGGCGCGACACAGGTTGCAGGGGCTTTTGGCAGGGCCGGCATCCGCGCCGAGGAACGCGCAGCGATGCTGATGCTCGATCAGATCGAATTTCCGCAAATCTTCTGGGGGGCGCTGAAATGTGGCGTGATCCCGGTGCCGCTCAATACGCTTTTGGCAACCTCGGTCTATGACGTCATCCTGCGCGATTGCCGGGCGAGTGTCCTTTTTGTATCGGCCCCCTTGTGGGAGGCCGTCAAAGGCGCTGTCGCTGACAACCCTTATCTGCGCCATGTCGTGGTGATTGGCGGCGCGGTGGAAGGTACCACGCAATACGACGACTTTCTGGGCGATGCAGCCTTCGCGGAAACTTTGCCCGTCAGCCCGGATGAAGTTGCCTTCTGGCTCTATTCCTCTGGCTCGACCGGGCAGCCCAAGGGCGTGGCCCATGTCCATTCAGCCTTGCGAGCGACCTCGGATACTTACGGTAAACAGGTGCTCGAGATTGCGGAGGATGATGTTGTTTTGTCGGCGGCGAAGTTCTTTTTCGCCTACGGTTTGGGGAATGCGATGACCTTTCCGCTGTCGGTCGGGGCGACCACACTGTTGTTTGCGGGCCGCCCAACGCCCGATGATATGGTGTCGGTCATCAATGCCGAACAACCAACGGTTTTTTGCGGTGTACCTACGCTTTTTGCCGCGATGGTTGCGTTTATGGACAAAAACGGTCCGGTCAAAGCGCCCTTGCGCACCTGCATTTCTGCTGGCGAAGCGCTGCCTGAAGAGATTGGTCTGCGGTGGGAGAAACACACCGGTACGGCCATTCTTGACGGTGTCGGATCAACCGAGATGCTGCATATTTTCTTAAGCAACCGGAAAGATGATCTGGTCTATGGCACCTCTGGCGTCGCCGTACCGGGCTATACATTGCGTCTGGTGGATGAGGAAGGCTTCGATGTGATGCCTGGCGGCGTTGGCGAATTGCTGGTCAGTGGGGCGTCGGCGGCTAATTGCTATTGGAACCAACGCGATAAATCCCGGACAACTTTTGAAGGGGTCTGGACGCGCACCGGCGATAAGTACGAACTGCGCCAAGACATGCGGCTGGTTTATTGCGGGCGCACCGATGACATGTTCAAAGTTTCCGGCATCTGGTTGTCCCCGTTCGAGGTTGAGGCTGCGTTGATAAGCCATCCGCGCGTGCTGGAAGCCGCAGTGGTCGCCGCAGAAGACGCCGATGGGTTGGAAAAACCCAAGGCGTTTATCGTGCTGAAAGACGGTGTGGCGGATGATGCATTGCTGGCTGAATTGAAGGACCACGTGAAAGATAAGGTCGGAAAATGGAAATATCCCCGCTGGATCGAGGTGGTTGCAGAGCTGCCTAAAACAGCGACAGGGAAGATACAGCGATTCAAATTGCGGGAGGGATGTTGATGGGTGTGACTTGGTCAAATGACGCAGGGCTGACACTACGGGCGGGTGGCAAAACGCTGGAATATGCGGCTTGGGGCCCTGAGCCCTCCGAGGCACCAACCTTGGTGTTGCTTCATGAAGGGCTGGGGTCCGTAGCGCTTTGGCGCGATTTTCCACAGGCCTTGGTTGATGCCACGGGCTTTGGCGTGCTGGCCTATTCGCGGGCGGGCTACGGGACGTCTGACCCGGTGGATCTGCCACGCCCGCTGGATTACATGACACGCGAGGCGACGGGATCTTTGGGCGAAGTGCTGGACGCGGCGGGCATCGAGCAGGCGGTGCTGCTGGGCCATTCCGACGGTGCGACAATCGCCACGATTTATGCGGGATCGGTGTCTGACATGCGCATCCGCTCGTTGATCTTGATGGCCCCGCATTTCTTTACCGAACCCATGGGGCTGGCCGCGATCAAAGCAGCGGGCGAGGACTATGCCACGGGCGATCTAAAGGCCAAGCTTTCGAAATATCACGCAAATGTCGATGTGGCCTTTCACGGCTGGTATGGCGTCTGGACTGATCCCGGTTTTGAGGCGTGGAATGTGGCAGATGCGATCGACCACCTGCGCATCCCGGTGCTGGCGATCCAGGGACGTGATGATGCATATGGCACGCTGGCCCAGATCGAAGAGATCGAAACGCGGATTTACTCACCCGTTGAAGTTGCGATTTTGGACAGTTGCGGACATGCACCGCATCTTGATCAGCGCCACGCGACCTTGGAGGCAATCCGCGAGTTTTGCGCCCGCCTTGACCGGATGGAACGTGAAACCGTAGAAATGGCCTGATTTGTCGACGGCTGTCCCCCTGCCGCCCCACGCCTACGTTCCGGGGCAAAATACGCGCCATCCCGAGGATTGGTTTGATGCGATCAAGGCGAGCGTCACGCAAGATGTCCCTGTCGTGGCGCTGGACCAAACCGCCGCTTGGCAAGCGGGGCGTGCCTATTTTGAGGCGGGGTATTTCTGGGAATGCCATGAGGTGCTCGAAGCCGTGTGGATGCGCTGTCCTGACCCCTCGCCAGAACGCGCGGCGACCCAAGCGCTGATCCAATTGGCGAATGCGCGGCTCAAGTTAAAGATGGGAAAGCCCCGCGCAACTTTGCGTCTTTGCGACATTGTTCAGCGTCTATTGGGTGACTGCGATGGGCGCGAGACGATTCTCGGGATGGATATGCACGAAATTGCACGCAAAGCGGAGAAGACACGAAAAGATGCGATATAAAGCATTAATCCGCCTAAATTAGCAGTGATGAGCGGATATATGTGGCAATATCGTGCCATATTTGAATTATGAAGCTTAAGGGCCGCTTTGGCCGTATTGCCGCCAAGGCCGAGCCTGCCCAAGGAGACTGCCCGTGACCAAAATCATCGACTTTCAGACTGATCCGTCGAAGTACCGCCACTGGAAAATCGAATATAATGGCCCTGTTGCGAACCTGTATATGGATGTGGACGAAAAGGGCGGATTGTTTGAGGGCTATGAGCTGAAGCTCAATTCCTATGACCTGGGCGTTGACATTGAACTGGCCGATATCGTCCAGCGGATGCGGTTTGAACACCCCGATGTCAAAGTGGTCGTCATGCAATCGGCCAAGGACAAGGTGTTCTGTGCGGGTGCGAACATCCGGATGCTGGGCGGTGCTGCGCACAGCCACAAGGTAAACTTTTGTAAGTTTACCAATGAGACCCGCAATACATTCGAAGCGGCGTTGGCCGACAGCGGTCAGAACTACATCTGCGCCGTGAAAGGAGCCTGCGCTGGCGGTGGCTATGAATTGGCTCTGGCGTGTAACTACATCATGCTGACCGATGACAGCACGTCTTCGGTTTCATTGCCCGAGGTGCCGTTGCTGGCGGTTTTGCCCGGTACGGGCGGGCTGACCCGCGTTACCGACAAGCGCAAGGTCCGTCGGGACCGCGCTGACGTGTTCTGCTCGATCGAGGAAGGCGTCAAAGGTAAGCGTGCCAAGGACTGGCGCTTGGTCGATGAGGTAATCCTGAATTCAAAATTCGACGAAACCGTTGTGGAGCGGGCCAAGGAAATGGCAGCAAACTCCGCGAAGGCAGACGTCGCTGCGGGCATTCAGCTGACCCCAATCACCCGTAGATTTTCCGAGGATGGCATCAGCTATTCCACTGTCGAGGTCGTCCTGCACCGTGACGTCAAACGGGCCACAGTTACCATAAAAGGTCCCGATGCCGCGGCCCCTGTCGACATGGACGCGCTGACAGCCGAGGGTGATCAGGCTTGGATCTTGCGCTGCGCGCGCGAGTTGGACGATGCGATTTTGCACCTGCGGAACAACGAGAAGGAACTGGGCCTTATCGAATTCCAGACCCAAGGTGATCCTGAAATGCTGGTTGCTCACGAGGCGCTTTTGCTGGCCAACAAAGATCACTGGCTGGCCAATGAAATCCTGCAATATTGGAAGCGCCTGCTGAAACGGATCGACATGACCTCGCGCAGCTTGGTGGCGATTGTCGAACATGGATCATGCTTTGCCGGGCCTTTGGCAGAGCTGCTTTGGTCTGTCGATCGCAGCTACATGATGCTTGAGGAGTTTGACGGCGATAATCGTTCGCTGGCGACGGTGACCCTGACCGACGGGAATTTCGGCACCTATAAAATGGGCAATGACCTGACCCGGCTTGAGACGAGGTTCCTTGGTACGCCCGAGGATATCGCCAAGCTTGAGGCGCTGAAAGGTGAGCCGCTCGAGGCGAATGCCGCAGACGAGGCTGGCTTGGTTACGTATGTCTATGACGACATTGACTGGGAGGACGAGGTGCGCCTGTTCATGGAAGAACGTGCCAGCTTTAGCCCGGACGCGATGACCGGGATGGAGGCGAACCTGCGTTTCGCCGGACCCGAAACCATGGAAACCCGCATTTTCGGTCGCCTCACTGCTTGGCAAAACTGGATTTTCCAGCGGCCCAATGCAGTTGGCCCTGATGGTGCTTTGCAACGCTACGGCACAGGCGTGCGCGGTGAATACAATATGGAACGTGTGTAACGGGCCCGGATTTTTCAAAAAATCCGTCCCAAAATCTTCAAAGATTTTGCCCCCACGAGGAGAAAACAAATGCTCGACTTAATCAATGTAAGCTACGATACGCAGATCCCGAATAACGTGAACCTGAGCCAGGACAAAAAGGTGCTCAAGGCGCTGGAAAAATGGCACCCGGGGTATATCAACTGGTGGAACGACCTGATCCCTCAGAACTTTCAGGACTCGATGGTTTATCTGCGCACGGCAGTGTCCGTTGACCCCAAAGGCTGGGCGAAATTCGACTACGTCAAGATGCCTGAATACCGCTGGGGTGTTCTGCTGGCGCCTGCTGTAGAAGATCGTAAAATCCCGATGGGAGAGCATTACGGCGAACCTGCGTGGCAAGAAGTGCCTGGCGAATACCGCAACATGCTCAAGCGTCTGATTGTGATTCAGGGCGACACTGAGCCGGGATCGGTTGAGCAGCAGCGCTTCTTGGGGCTGACAGCGCCGTCGCTTTACGACATGCGCAACCTGTTTCAGGTCAATGTGGAAGAAGGCCGCCACCTTTGGGCGATGGTTTATCTGCTGCAAAAGTATTTCGGTCGTGATGGCCGTGAGGAAGCGGATGATCTCTTGGTCCGCTCCTCCGGCTCTGAAGACAGCCCGCGCATGCTGGGTGCCTTTAACGAGGAAACGCCGGATTGGCTGTCTTTCTTCATGTTCACCTATTTCACCGACCGTGATGGCAAGATGCAGCTTGAAAGCCTTGCGCAATCCGGATTTGATCCGCTATCGCGCACCTGCCGTTTCATGCTGACCGAAGAAGCACACCATATGTTTGTCGGTGAAACCGGTGTGGGCCGCACCATTCAGGCGACGCTTGAAGCGATGAGCAAGCATGGCATTACGGACCCGTATGACATCAACAAGATCCGTGATCTTGGCGTGATCGACCTGCCGACGATCCAGAAAAAGCTGAACCTGCACTATACGCTGTCGCTTGACCTGTTCGGTCAGGAAGTGTCGACCAATGCTGCCAATGCGTTCAACTATGGCATCAAGGGTCGCTACATGGAGCAGCGGATCGACGATGATCACAAGCTGCAAAACGACACCTATGCTGTGACCTCGATCAAGGAGGGCAAGATCGTCACCGAAGACGTGCCAGCCCTGACCGCGATCAACATGCGTTTGCGCGATGACTATGTGCGTGATGCTGCGGGTGGCGTGGGCCGCTGGAACAAGCAGATCCAGAAATCTGGTGTGGATTTTGAATTCAAGATGCCGCACGAAGGCTTTCACCGTCAGATTGGTGTGTTCAGCGCCGTGGCAGTTGACCCCGATGGCAACATCATCTCGGCTGACGAATGGCACAAGCGCCGTGACGAATGGCTGCCGACCAAAGCGGATGGTGATTACATCCAATCCTTGATGAAGCCGTGCTACGAGCCGGGTAAATACGCCACGTGGATCGCACCCCCGAAGGTTGGGATTGATAACAAGCCCGGTGACTTCGAATATGTGAAGTTGCACATGGCTTGATGCTTCAGGCGGACCGATACTCCGCCTGACAGAGAGAAAAACCGTGGGTGGGCTTTGGCCCGCCCATATTCACTTTCCCCGCAGGAGCATATGCAATGAACCAGCCCGTTAAACAGCACCTCATTGATCCAGAGATTTGCATTCGCTGCTACACCTGCGAAATGACCTGCCCTGTCGGTGCCATTGAACATGACGACAACAATGTCGTGGTGAATTTCGACACCTGCAATTTCTGTATGGATTGCATTCCTGTTTGCCCGACGGGTTCGATCGACGAATGGCGCGTTGTGGGCACGCCTTACACCCTCCAACAGCAATACGAGATGGAAGAGCTGCCCGACCAAGAGGATATCGAGATCGTGCCCCCGTCTTCGGAGGATGAAGTAGACCCCATCGCGGCCCTTTTGGCCGAGGCGCACAAGGGGGCGGGCGGCAAGGCCAAGGCCCCCGCAAGTGCCAGCAAACCAGCCGTGAACATGTACAACCTTGGCAAGCCCGCCAAGATGAAGGTGCAGGGCAATTACCGTCTGACCGATGATCCCGACCACGATGTGCGCCACATCATCCTTGACCCAGGCGCGCTGCCTTTTCCGGTTCTCGAGGGCCAATCCGTGGGCATCATCCCCCCCGGCACGGATGCGGAAGGCAAGGCGCATCTGCCGCGGCTCTATTCGATCTCCAGCCCGCGCGACGGGGAACGTCCGGGCTATCACAACATTTCGCTCACGGTGAAACGCGAGGCGCAGGGCTTGGCTTCAAATTTCCTGTGTGATCTGGAAACCGGGGCCGAGGTCGAGGTGACGGGCCCCTTTGGTGCCACCTTCCTGATGCCCGGCGACCCGCAGGCGCATCTGTTGTTGATCTGCACCGGTACCGGGTCCGCCCCGATGCGCGCCTTTACCATGCAACGTCAGCGCAGCGGTGCGACAGGCGGAATGACGATGTTTTTTGGTGCGCGCGCACCCAAAAGTCTGCCCTATTTCGGTCCACTCAAGAAGGTACCCAAGAGCCTGCTGAAGCAGCATCTGGTGTTCAGCCGCGAAGCAGGCATGGATAAGGAATATGTTCAGGACCGTATCCTGACGGAGCAGGATTCCGTTGCGGAATTGCTGGCGGACGCACGTACCTATATCTACATCTGCGGCTTGCGCGGCATGGAAGAAGGTGTTGAAAAGGCGATGACTTCAATCGCCGAAAGCATGGGGCAGCAATGGACAGCCTTGCGGGACTCCATGCGCGAAGACGGCCGTTACCATGTGGAAACCTACTGAATGACTGATACGCCCTTTGTGCATGAAATTCGCGTGAGCTGGGGCGATTGCGACCCCGCACAGATCGCCTATACGGCCCGCCTGCCTTGGTTCGCGCTGGATGCGATCAATGCGTGGTGGGAAGAACATTTCGACGGCGAAGGTTGGTTCCAGATGGAGATCGACCGCAACATGGGCACACCTTTCGTCAACCTGTCGATGGATTTTTCAAGCCCCGTGACCCCGCGCCACCGCTTGATGTGTGAAACCTATCCGACCCGGCTGGGGACGAAATCAATCACCTTTGGAATGAAGGCCTATCAAAACGGGGTGTTGTGCTTCACGGGCAGCTTCACTTGCGTTTTCACTCAAGCCGATGTGTTCAAAAGCATGCCTGCGCCAGACCGTATCCGTCAGGTGGTGGAACCTCTCATTCGTGTGAATTGATGCATTTTTTTGCAGAAATTTGTTGATCCTTTCTGGGACTTCAGTAAATTTGCATTATTATACATCAAGGGCCAGCCATGTCAGACACGTCTCATAGCGCGAACCTTGGGCAAGACCTGATCCGGCGGCTTGCTGCGCGGATCCGTGAGGCGCGCAAAGCACGTGGCCTTCCGCGCCGGGTGTTGTCGGAAATGTCAGGCGTATCCCCCCGTTATCTGGCGCAGCTTGAGGCCGGAGAGGGCAATATCTCTGTCATTTTGTTGCAAAGGGTTGCGGTTGCGCTGGACCTCAAAATCGAAACTCTGCTGAGTGAAACCGCTCCTTTTGACCGTGATGTTGAGCGGGTCGCGAATCTGTTCAGCAAGGCAAATCCAGACATTCAACAGCAGGTGAGGTCGCTTCTTACAAAGCAAAGTCCGACTGCGCTGCGGTCAGGACGCATCTGTCTGATAGGGCTGCGCGGTGCCGGAAAGTCGACCCTGGGCCGGCTTGCGGGCGAGGCGTTGAATCTTCCCTTTGTCGAGTTGAACAAAGAGATAGAAGCGGCAAGCGACATGCCCGTTGCAGAGGTGATGGCGCTGTATGGTCAGGAAGGCTACCGCGAACTTGAGGCGCAAGCGTTGGAGCGGGTCAGCGCCACCCATGATAAAATGATCCTTGCCGTGGCCGGTGGGATCGTCGCAGAGCAAACGACCTATGCGACATTGTTGCAGCGGTTTCACACGATCTGGGTCTATACCAGCCCGTCGGAATACATGCAGCGTGTCCGCGCACAAGGCGACGTGCGCCCGATGGAGGGAAATCCGGCGGCGATGACGCAGTTGAAAAACCTGCTGGATACGCGCACCCCGCTGTATGAACGCGCAGATGCGCAGATCAATACGTCGAACCGGCCAGTGAAGGCGTCCTTGAAGGACCTGCTCAAGATCATCGACAAGCGGCATTTTCTGGAAACACCAGACGGGTGACGCGGTCGCTTATCTCGCATGTTGTCTTGTGTGATCTGGGCAGTGCAAGTCTGGATTTGATAGTGGTGCTTTGCGCTGCAGGTTTCAAAGTGACCCTTATGGAGCCTGACCCAAACGATGCTGAACGCGTCGGGCAGATCGTGGGTCGGCGATTGCCTGATCTTGATATTCCCGTTTTGGCGAAGATTGACGACAGCTGTGATATCTTCCTGTGTCGGTCTGAGATGGCGGGTGCTGCCCCGGATGGGGCTTTGATCGTTTTGCTAGATGGGCCAAATGCGCTGATCCGCGTGGCTGACCCTGGCCGAAGTGTGGTGATGGACTTGCTTGATCCGCGTTTTGTCGAGATCGCTTTTGGAAGCGCCTTGGATCAGGTGCGCGCGCGCGCGTTGCGGTTTGTCACTAGCCTGAATGTCCCGTTTTCGGTCAGCGCTCGTGGGGATGTATTTGCAGGCACTGTTTTGCAAGACACCGCCTTGGCGTTGGTGGACAGGCTTTTATTGGTGGGTGTCACACCGTGGGAACTGGACGAGGCTTTGGTTGATGCGGGGTTCGCCCAAGGGCTGCTGAAAGCGCAGGACACGATCGGGCTTGAGGTTGCATTTGCACGGCGCAGAGCTGCTGGGACTGATCTGCTGGTGGCTGACCGTATGGTCCGTGAGGGTCGGTTGGGGCGGTCCGTTGGTGTGGGATGGTACAGATACCCCGGCGGTGGCGGCGCGGTGATTGACCCCCTGATGGAGGACATGGTGGTCGAGGAGGCGCGATTTGCGCGGATTGATCCGATCCGCCTGACCCTTGCAGAGGCGGCAGACGCATTGATCCTTGGGGTCGTCAATGCAGCGGCAGAGTTGCTGAGTGACGGCTTGACGCTTGAGGCATTAGATCAACTGGCATTGCACAAACTGGGACTGCCAGACCTGACACAGCGCGCGCAGGCCATCGGTTTCGATGAGATGACGCAAAGGCTTCATAACTTACAAGCCATCCACTCTGCCTTGTGGGCCCCGTCACCAGCCTTGCACCGGTTTTTCTAGTCGGAAAGAAAAAAGGGCGGCGCGATGCGCAGCCCTTTCCCTGAACTCATATCGTATGGCCTACATGGTCCAAGCCATACGTGCCGGGTGATATTCGAACCCGATGTGGTGGTTCGCCCCAACCAGACCCTCTTTGGTGTGGTTGTAAAGCGAACGCCAGTAAGGCTGGATCGTCACGCCTTCACTTTGGATCAGCGCCTCGCCTTCTTCCATGATTGCTCGACGTTTTTCAACGTCAGCCACCGATAGGGCTTTGGTCAGCAAGGCATCGAATTCCGCGTTGGACCAGCCGAATTCGTTCCATGCTTCACCCGAACGATAGGCCAGCGCCCAGATTTGCACACCCAAGGGGCGCGCGTTCCAGTTGGTCGAGGAAAATGGATACTTGGTCCAGTCGTTCCAAAAGGTGGTGCCGGGCAAGATCGTCCGCTTCACTTTGATACCTGCGTCACGCAACTGCGCTGCAACCGCATCGGTGGTATCCTTGCGCCACGCATCATCAATCGAGAACAGTTCATGCTCGTAGTCGCCCATCCCCGCCTCGTCCATCAGCGCCTTGGCGGCAGCTGGATCGACGATGCGTGGGGGGAGTTCTGCATATTCCGGGTGCATCGGGCCAATGTGGTGGTTTTCTGCCACCAAACCGCGCCCAGCATATCCAAGTTCCAGCAAAATCGCGTTATCGACCGCCATCGCGATGGCTTGACGCACGCGGACGTCCGAATAGGGTCTCTTGCCATCAACTTCGGCCAGCTGGTTGGGACGAATAACAATCGTCGCGGCAGTTGCGATCTCGTTCTGGTTCCAACCGTCCAATGTGCCAAACACATCGATGAATTCGCCCTCGATGGAATAGGTGGCATCGATCTCTTCAGCTTCTGCTGCTGCAACAAAGGCGGATGGGTCGGTGCCATAGTCGATATACTCAAGCCGGTCGATGTACGGGCCACCGTAGACTTCGGTACCCCACCACGTGTGCTCTGTATTCTTGACCAGCACGCCTTTGACACCAACCTGAAGAGACTCGGGCAGATAGGCACCCGTGCCAACTGGGTTATCCAGCATTGTTTCAGCGTCAAAACCTTCTGGGACGATTGCAGCGGGATAGTCAGCCATGCCGGGAATTAAGGTGATGTCGGGGCGCGGCAACATCAGCTTTACGGTATGATCATCCGTCGCAACAATCGACCCTTCGATTGCCCTGCCTGAGGCTTCGTCAATCAATGTCGCAAAGCGACCCGCCATGGAGTTGCCCTCGACGGACTGATCACACCAACCTTCGATGTTGCGAACAACATCAGCGGCAGTGAAGGGCGTGCCATTGTTCCACATCACACCCTTTCGGACATTCAGCGTATACTCTGTGGCGTCATCGTTAATTTCCCAGCTTTCCAGCAAGGCAGGGGTGAATGTGCCATCATTTTCCCAGATCGCAAGATACTCCAGCCACCCACGCGAGAAATTCGCGATTTGCGACCAGTCATAGGTGCGCGGATCCTTCAGTGCGCGCACTTCCATCTGCATGCGCACGGTGCCGCCCTCTTTGTGGGCCGCGGCATAGGCTGGGGCAGGCATGCCGATCATGGCATAGGCTGTTGCGGTCGTGGCACCAAAGGCACTTGCAAGCGCCAGAAACTCGCGGCGGTTGACAGGATCTCTTTTGGCGGCTTCCGCAGAATTCAAAATCGATTTCGGCAGCGGTTTACCGGTACGGGTCAAAAAACGCATGGTCTTCCTCTCTGTTGATGTGGAACCCCGTCATTTTAAGGCCCACTTTCGATCCTCAGCGCCAAAGCCCCGAGATGTGGTGATGCAGTTGCCCTGCTTTCATTACTTGGCTTGCCACCAAGCTTGGACAGGTAAGTGTCGACCTTGATGTGCCATGCGTCAAGGGCAAGGCTGTCCAAAAGGAAAAGGGACCGGGCTGAATTGGGCGATGCGACCCGCATTCTCGCTCGTCCCAAGCTACACAATCGAAGTTAAGGCTTCTCGTCCTGAAATCAGGTCTGCGATGCTGGTGGCGTTCGAGATCAGAAGGTCGGACGCTGTGGCGGTCCTGACAGACATTTCGGTCAGTCCCATTGCGTGGCGCGCGTTGCTGGTGATTGCAGGCAGCCAGCGGTCAAAGGGCGGATCAAGATGTGCGCCAAGCACAGCAAGGTGAAGGGCTGCCATGGGATCATGCTGACCTGTCGGGCAAAAAGCATCTGCCACGTTGTCAGAGGCAAGCACGATCGGCACGCCGCCCTTTTCAAGTTCGCGCAGCCGTGTAATGCCCCGTCGGTCCGGTGTGCCATCGGTGCGCCCTTGGAGGTACAGGTTGGTGGTGGGCAGCGCGCAGATTGAAATGCCAGCCTTTAGCAATTTGTCGATCAGGCGGGCAAGCGGATCACTCGACAGGTTCATCAGATTGCATGCGTGACCGCACAGAACGGGACCCTCGTATTTCAGACGCAGGATCGCATCCGCAATAAGGCCAAGGCCGTCCATGTCATGCAGCGTCTCATCCACGTGAAAGTCTAGCGGAAGGCTGTGGTGGATTGCCTGCTTGATGACGTTGTCTATTCCCTTGGCCCGATCCTGGTGCGCAAGGACAAACCCACCCAACACACCGCCTTGGGAACGCGAGACTTGCGTTGCAACCTGCGCGCAAAAAGCACTGTCAGCCAGCTTGTCAATTCCCATAAGGGCGCTGCGTTGCACTTTCAGATCGCTGTCTTTGGCCAGATCACCCAAGACGTGCCACGCAATTGGGGGCTGGGTACCTTCCCCCCAATCGATATGGCTGCGTATCGCACCGCAGCCTGACGCGACAGCTTCTCGAAAGCCCTTACCGATGCGGTTTTGTAGATCGGTTTCGGTCCAGTTCTTGTGGTCTTTCGCCTGCGCCTCAATAGCTTGGGGCAGATCGCCGCCAATAGGGCCTAACCGGTTGATGCTGTGACACTTGTCGAGATGGCAATGCGCTTCGGTCAGTTGCGGGATGACCAGTCTGGCCTGTGGCGAAGGTTCGCGAGGGATCAATCGGTTGGGAGCATCAGGGACAATGTGAAGATCACCGTGCAGGCATTGATTGTGCAACGTGCCACCAAGGTTGTCCCCCGCAAGCGAGAGTGGAACCGCGATTTTTTCAAGGATCATAGAAGCTGTATCCCGGGGCCTAGAGGTGAAAATAAAGCGTCAGAGCGTAGTGTGATATTGGCAGTTGCCACAGCCACAAGCCAGCCTTGAGCCGCCATACTCACGCGCCACAGGCCTCAAATGCGCCTCGCGGTTTCCAGCAGGGCGGTGAGAGTTTTGAGATCACCGATCTCATTTGCAAGGATCAGGACGAGGCGGGCGTTCAGTGCGTGACTTTGCGCCTCGGTCAGCCCCTCGTGGGTATTCATCAGCGCGTTGTAGAAAGCGTCGGAATCCGGGCCGAGGTTGTCTTCAAAAATCATGTGGTCGCTCCTAATGCGCGGTCTTGGGCAGCCTTTATTGCGACTGGATCAACTGTATCGAATACAGCGCAAACATGTCCGTCTGGGCGCAGTAGATAGATTTTATCTGTGCCATAGCGCGTTTCAGCATGGCCACCTACCGAGATAAAGCAGGGATAGTCGGCCTGCTGATTGATCCCGATGCGGTTGATGCCTTCGATGGCAGGCAATGGCGTGGGACTCGCGGTCACAAGGGTGAACTGGCCTTGCGCCTCGGCGATAAGCCAAGTTGTAACATTGGAGCCTTCAAGTGGCGCATCGATCATTGGAAAGCCGGGCAAGATGGGCGCGTCACCTGGGGTTTGCAAAGGTGAGGTCGCCAGATTGCAGGGTTGTGACAGGCGGCCGGAATTGATCATTTTGCGGGCAAATGGATGATCTGCAGCAAGTTTAAGGACCTCGTTACGGAAAAGTGCCTCTATCGGGGATTTGGGGGTCATGAAATTGGTCGCCCGCGCCGAGTTCAGGATGTTTTCCGCAGACCCGTGGACACGTTCGGTGTTGTAGCTTTCAATCAAAGATGCAGGGGCGTCTTGTTTCAGGATGGCTGCCAGTTTCCATCCAAGATTATCTACATCCTGAATGCCACCATTGCCGCCGCGTGCCCCAAAGGGACTGACGACATGGGCGCTGTCGCCGACAAAGATCACACGGTTATGCACAAAACGGTCCAGCTTGGCGCAGCGGAATTTATAGACGCTCATCCAGTCAAGGCGGAAGGGCGTGTCACCAACGATCGCCTTGATCCGGGGGATGACCTTTTCCTCCGTGGCTTCTTCTTTCGGGTCGGTGTCGGGGCCAAGTTGCAGATCAATGCGGTAGATGTTGTCGGGCTGTTTATGCAGCAGCGCGGATTGGCCGTTGTGAAAGGGCGGGTTGAACCAGAACCAGCGCTCGGGCGTGTCGTGGTTGCCGAACGGAGAGGTCTCCATTTCGACGTCGACGATGAGAAAGTGTTCCTCGAAGGTTTGGCCCTCGAACGGCAGATCCATGCGCTTGCGTGTCGCAGATCCGGCACCTTCGCATGCGATATAATAGTCGGTTTCGATGGTGTAGTCGCCATCGGGGGTGCTGATGGAGAGCGCGACGTGATCGCCGTGGTCGGTGTGATTGGTAACTTTGTTGAGGAACCGCAGGTCGATCAGATCGGGAAAGTCTTGGGCGCGTTCGGCAAGATACTGTTCGACATAGTATTGCTGCAGGTTGATGAACGCGGGGTATTTGTGGCCCGGTTCTGGCAGCAAATCAAAGGCATAGACCTGTTTGTCACCGTGGAAATTTCGCCCGACTTTCCAGGTCACGCCCTTGGCCAGCATGCGTTCGCCTATGCCCAGACGGTCGAAGATTTCAAGCGTCCGTTTGGCCCAGCAGATCGCACGAGAGCCGACAGAGACGACGTTATTGTCGTCCAGCACAACCGACGCGACGCCCTGTTGTGCCAGATCAATCGCCATCGCCAGTCCTATGGGGCCCGCGCCTACGATCACGATCGCATGACGCTGTTCCGGCTCGGTCAGCCCAAGGGGCGGTGTGTAGGGGAAAGGGGCGTAATCGTAAGCCATGATCGGTCTCAGCTTTGCAACTGCTCCCACATCTCGACGTCGCGCTTGTCTGTCCAGATGCGCGGGTGGCTGATGCCGCGGGCTTCGTCATAGGCGCGGGCGACGTTGAAGGGCAGGCAATGCTCATAGATCGCATAGTCCGCGAACTTCGGGTCACATTCGGCGCGCACGGCGTCCCAAGCGTCTTTCAATGTGCCGTTGCGGGCGGCCACGCGGGCGGCGGGGCGGTAGGTGCTTTCGACAAAATCGCGGGTGTTTTCAATCGCCTTGTTGACCATATCGGTGCCCACCAGCGCATCGCCGCGACCCGGCGCAATGGCTGCCACATCATATGCTTTGATTGCGTCCAGCGTGGCACCCCATTCGGAGAAATACCCGTCGCCGCAATAGCAGGCAGAGTGGTATTCCACGATGTCGCCGGTGAACATCACATTTTCATCGGGGACATGGATGACAATATCACCAGCGGTATGGGCACGGCCCAAATGCTTCAGGTCGACGCGGCGGTTGCCGAGGTAGACGGTCATGCGGTCGTTAAAGGTGGTGGTGGGGTAGGTTAGGCCGGGAATGGATTCGTGACCTTCAAACAGACGGGGGAAGCGCTGGAATTCACTGTCCCAATCTTCTTGACCGCGTTCATTCACCATGCCGCGCGCCATTTCGGACATGATAATCTGGTCGGCGTTGAAAGCGGAGGCACCGAGGACGCGCACAGCGTGGTAGTGGGTCAGGACGACATGTGTGATGGGTTTGTCAGTGACCTCGCGCACTTTCTCGATGACCTTGTTTGCGAGGCGCGGGGTGGCTTGTGCCTCGATGATCATCACACTGTCATCGCCGATGATCACGCCAGAGTTTGGGTCGCCTTCGGCGGTAAAGGCCCAGAGGTCTTTGCCGACTTCGGTGAAGGAGATTTTCTTTTCGGTCATGTCCCCTTGGGAAGCGAATTTCTTGGACATTGATTTTCCTTTTCAGACGTCGGTGCACGGGGCGGTCTTGGATGCCTCCGGCGGGAGTTTATTTGGCAAAATGAAGCGGGGTCAGGAGCGCGCTTTGGCGGGGAGGATTGTACCCGCGCAAGCGCCAAAGCCGATCCGGTAGTCCGGTCCTTGGGCGTGACCGGTAAGGATCATGGTATCGCCGTCCTCGATAAAGCTGCGGGTGGTGCCATCTGAAAGGGTGATAGGTTCCTCGCCGCCCCAGCTGAGTTCCAGCAGACTGCCACGTTCGCTTTTTTCGGGGCCTGAAATCGTGCCGGAGCCGAGTAAATCGCCAGAGTTCATCGCACAGCCTGATGAAGCGTGATGCGCCAGTTGCTGGGGTGCGGAGTAGTACATCGTGTTGTAGTTGGTGCGCGAGATCACCTCTTGTTCGCCACCTTTGGGCTGGATGATCACCGACAGGTCGATGTTATAAAGCATCGGTTTGGGTTCTTGCAGGTAGGGCAAGAGTTCCTTTTCACGCGGCGGCGTCGAGGTGCGGAACGGCTCAAGCGCTGCGGTTGTCACGATCCAGGGGGAGAGGGATGTGGCGAAGGCTTTGGCCTGAAAGGGCCCAAGCGGCTGGTATTCCCAGGCTTGGATATCGCGCGCGGACCAGTCGTTCAGCAGAACGTAGCCAAAGATCATCTCGTCGGCTTCGGCCACGCTGAGCGTATCGCCCATATCGGTCGAGGTGCCGACGATGGCACCCATCTCCAGTTCGATATCAAGTCGTTTGCAGGGTCCGAAGGTCGGTGCATCCGCATCCGGTGCCTTGGTCTGGCCGTTGGGCCGCCGGATATCCGTGCCGGAGACAACCACAGTCGAGGCGCGCCCGTTGTACCCGATGGGGATGTGCAGCCAATTGGGCGGCAGCGCATTTTCGGCACCGCGGAACATGGTGCCAACATTGGTGGCGTGGTGACGGCCCGCGTAGAAATCGGTGTATTCCGAGACAACCAGCGGCATGTGCAGGCGGATCTCGGAAGTCGGCACCAGATGGGGCGCGACTTTCGCTTGATCGGGGCTGTCGGCAGAAAGCAATTCGATCAGTCGGGCGTGCAGGTTGGCCCATGTTTCGGGACCCAGATCCATCACGTCGTTCCAGTAGGGAACATCGAAAACGGGCTCGAAATGCAACAACACCAGATCTTCCGCCTCTAGGGCGGCCATATCCACAACCATATCCCCGATCGCCACACCACAGCGGGGCTCTAGGGAATTCGTCGAAAAGACGCCGTAAGGCAAGTTGTTGAGCGGAAAATCAGTGTCGGCTGTGTTGGCGCTTTCCACCCATGAAGTCAGACGTGTCATTTGTATTCCTTGATGTGATGCATGCTGTTATCGACGTAGGGCGATGCGGGCAGATGCAACTATTTCTTGCCGGGCGTGCCGTCGAACTTCTTTTCCAGAGTTTCCCAGCAATCGATGTAATCATCCTGCAACGGGGCCTCTTTCGCGGCGAATCCGGTCAGGTGCTGGGGGAAGCGGGTTTCGAACATGAACGACATCGTATTGTCGAGCTTGCTGGCCTGTAGATCGGCATTTGAGGCTCCCTCGAAGGCATTTTTATCAGGGCCATGCGGCAGCATCATGTTGTGCAGTGACATCCCGCCGGGGATGAAGCCCTTGGGTTTTGCATCGTACTGGCCGTAGATATTGCCCATCAACTCGGACATGACGTTCTTGTGGTACCATGGGGGGCGGAATGTGTTTTCGGCGACCATCCAGCGTTCGCGGAACAGTACAAAGTCAATGTTTGCGGTGCCCTCTACGCCAGAGGGGGCGGTCAGCACGGTAAAGATTGACGGATCGGGGTGGTCGAACAGTACCGCGCCAACGGGGCAATAGGTGCGCAGGTCGTATTTGACGGGCGCGTAGTTGCCGTGCCAAGCGACCACGTCCAAAGGCGAATGGCCAATCTTGGTCTCGTGGAATTGTCCGCACCATTTGATTGTCACGGTTGAGGGGGCATCGCGGTCCTCGAACGCGGCGACGGGCGTTTTAAAGTCGCGGCGGTTGGCCATGCAGTTGGCCCCGATAGGGCCGCGGCTGGGCAGCTCGAACTTCTGACCGTAATTTTCGCAGACAAAGCCGCGTGCGGGCCCCTCAAGCACCTCAACCCGGTAGACAAGGCCGCGCGGGATGATCGCGATTTCCTTTGGCTCAAGGTCGATCACGCCAAGTTCGGTGCAAAACCGCAGGCGGCCTTCTTGGGGGACGATCAACAACTCGCTGTCAGCAGAATAGAAGTAGGCATCCACCATGCTTTGGGTGACCAGATAGATGTGGGTTGCCATGCCGACTTGGGTGTTCACATCGCCCGCGCTGGTCATCGTGCGCATGCCGGTCAGCCATGTCAGCTTTTCCGTCGAGTGTGGGACGGGGTCCCAGCGGTATTGGCCAAGGCTGGTGACACCGGCAGGAATATGCGGCGCTGATTTCCAGTAGGGCAGATCGATTTTTTCGTATCGGTGCGAGTGCTTGACCGACGGGCGGATGCGGTAACACCATGTGCGTTCATTCTGGTGGCTTGGGGCCGTGAAGGCGGTGCCGGACAGTTGTTCGCCGTAAAGACCATAGTTGCACTTCTGCGGGCTGTTCATGCCCTGAGGCAGCGCGCCGGGCAGGGCTTCGGTTTCAAAATCATTGCCAAAGCCGGGCATGTAACTTTCGGTTGTGCCCATGGGGCTCGCGGCAGTGGTCAGGTCGGACGGGGTCACTTGGTGGTTCATCAAAGCCTCCCTTGCAAAATATGTTACGTTTGTAATAGTTGTTTTTGTAACTAACAAGCGATTGCATTCATGTCAGACGAGAATTTCGATCTTACCCTTTTTCTGCCCTACCTGCTGAACCAGGCAGCCGAGGCAAGCAGTCTTGAATTTCAGAAAATCTACAAGGAACGCTATGGGATGCTGCGGACAGAGTGGCGCGTTCTATTCCATTTGGGGCTTTATGGCCGGATGACCGCCAGCGAGATCGGCCAGCGCGCCAACATGCATAAAACCAAGATCAGCCGTGCTGTCCAAAAGCTGACAGAGCGGCGGTTTGTCACCCGCGCACGCGATGATGCAGATCGACGGGTCGAACACTTGGCGCTTACGGCGCAAGGTCAAGCGGCCTACACTGACTTGCACAGCGTCGCACAGCACTATGATGCCGGACTAACCGCTGAATTAACCCCGTCAGAACGGGAAACGCTGCAACAGATGCTGTTGAAACTGTCCAGCATGCGACCTGACACCTTTACTTAGGCGCGGGCTCGGTCCACCGATTGAGCATGAATGATCAAGCGCGCGGCCTTTTGATTACCCTGATCGGCGTCCTATGCGTGGTGCCGGATTCGCTGTTTGTCCGGCTGATCGATGCGCCGGCACTGACGGTGGCGTTCTGGCGTCTGTCGCTCGCGGGCGGGCTTATCAGCGTCTGGATTTTGGCCCGCAAAGGAACCGCACCGTTCCGCGATGTTTTGCGGCAAGGGCGCTACGGCGTGGTTTATATGATCGGGACGGGTGCCAGCGGCGTTTTGTTTGTTCTCGCGGTCAGTCTGACCTCGGTTGCAAATGTCGTGTTTATCATCGCGTCCTTGCCGATCTTTGCTTCGATCTACAGCCGCATCTTTCTTGCCGAACCTATCAGCAAGCGGATGTTGATCACCATTGCTGTGGTCATGGTCGGGATCGCGATCATTGCCTACGGGTCGGGCGAGACGGCACATGCCAGCCTTGCGGGGGACCTGCTGGCGCTGGCGGTATCCGCGCTGTTTGCTGCCGGATTGACGGCAGCGCGTCATGCCCGCGCGGTGTCCATGGTGCCGGGGGTGGGCATGGCCTATCTGATTGTCGCGGCGTTGATCGCGCCTTTTGCGCACCCGTTTTCCATGCCGATAGATCAAGCGCCGCTGGTTTTGAGCCACGGTGTGGTGATCATGTCGAGTTCGGTTTTCCTGGCCCTTGGCCCCCGCTACATCACCTCTGCTGAGGTCGGGTTATTGGTTTTGCTCGAATCCGTTCTCGCACCTTTGCTGGTGTGGTGGATGATCGGAGAAAACCCTGGCACCTATGCCCTTTTAGGCGGCGTTATCGTGATTGTGGCACTGTTCGTGTCAAACATGATTGTCTTGCTGCGTCGCAGAAGAATCAGAAATTAACTTCGACGCCCGGCAGTTTGAGGGCTTTCATCAGATCACGCAGCTCCTGACGGGCTGCCACATTCGAGATGTTCAGCTGTTTGACGCCAATGTCCTTGAGGTCCAGCAAAGTCAGCCCGCGCGGGAACAGTTCGCGAAAGATCACACGTTCGTTGAAACCAGGTGCAATGCGAAAACCGATGCGTTTGCTCAGGTTAACGATTGCACGCTCCATCTTGTCTTTGTTCACCATGCGCTGCGCACCCATGCGATTGCGCACGACGACCCAATCGATAGGATCAAGCCCGGCTTGCGCACGTAACTGGCGCGCATTCCAGACCATCTCGGAATAGACGGAGGGACCGGTGATTTTATCGCCAGTTGCATCTGTGTGGGCCAAAAGATCAAAGTCGATAAAACTGTCATTCAGCGGCGTGATCAATGTGTCTGCCAGCGAATGTGCCACCTGACTTAGACGGGTGTGCGATCCGGGACAGTCGATCAGGATAAAATCGCTGACCGGCTCAAGATCAGCCACGGCAGCACTTAGTCTGTGGTCGAAAATGTTCTCGCCCGGCTTGAGCGCATCGGCTTCGACCTCGGGCAGTTCGTGCATCGTCGGGGAGGGCAATTCGAGCTCGGCTGACGCAAGGAACGCTTTGCGGTTGTCGGTGAAGCGCCCCAAGGTCCGTTGGCGCAAATCCAGATCCAGCATGCTGGTCTTGTGGCCCATGCGTGACAGGGCGGTTGCCACATGCATCGAAACGGTAGACTTTCCGGCCCCGCCTTTTTCATTTCCGACGACGATAATATGCGCCATTCCCAATTGTCCCTTATCTTCCCGCAATTGTCTGCGCGATCACTTTGGCAATAACCATATGATAGCTATGACTCATTTAAAAGCACTTGCGCGCTGATATCGGGGTTTATCTTGTTGCCTTTGCCATGACGCCACAGGTTTCAGAAAACCATTGAGGACGGACTGGCCGGACCCTTCAAAAAGAAAATGGCGCACCCCCGATTGGGACGCGCCACTTTCAAATTGTAAATCGAAGGTGGGTTTAGAAGCCCAGACCTGCGTACTTGTTCTTGAATTTCGATACGCGGCCACCGGTGTCCATAAGACGCGAGGTGCCGCCGTTCCATGCGGGGTGCACGGACGGGTCAATATCAAGCGACAGTTGGTCGCCTTCTTTGCCGTAGGTCGATTTCATTTCCAGGATCGTGCCGTCGGTCAATTTGACGTTGATCATGTGGTATTCGGGATGTGTATCGGCTTTCATGACAGCTCTCCTTACGCGTTCGCGCCAGATTTTGGCTTGTAATGGGCGTTCTCGACAATGCGTGCCGATTTGCCGCGACGGCTGCGCAAATAGTACAGCTTGGCACGACGTACACGGCCGCGACGGATCACGGTGATGCTTTCGATGTTGGTGGAGTGCAGCGGGAACACACGTTCTACGCCCTCACCAAAGGAGATCTTGCGCACGGTGAACGACCCGGCAATGCCTTTGCCGTTGTTGCGTGCAATGCAGACGCCTTCGTAGTTCTGGACGCGGGTACGGGTACCTTCGGTCACTTTAAAGCCCACGCGGATGGTGTCTCCAGCGCGGAAGTCTGGGATCTCTTTGCCCAGTTCGGCGATTTGTTCCGCCTCGATTTCAGCAATCAGGTTCATCTGATCAACTCCTATGAATGCTCGTGGTTAGTCCACGAAGTTTTGTGCAATCCCAGAGCTTCGGTCTGTCTGTCAGGCCTGCCGCAGCGGCCCATCGAAGGTAGCATCAGCTTTGCTTTGAGTTTCTGCGAATGCAGAAAAGACTGGAGCCGCTCAAAGCGATTCCAGACCTCGGGTGCGTATAGGCGGGATAGGGTTCTGGATCAAGAGGCGAAGCACCGCTTTTAGCCCGTGAAATAAGGTGCCAGATTTGCGCGCACGCGGTCCAGGACCGTGTCGCCATCCATATTTGGCACGAATGTCTGTCCTGTAATGGCCTCGTAGGCATCTATGTAAACCTGAGAGGTTGCGGCGATCAGATCGGCAGGAATTTCTGGGATGTCATCCTTGTAGGGATCACAGCGCGCATCGACCCACGAGCGGATGACGTCTTTGTCGAAGGACGGTGGGCGGGTGCCCTGTTCAAGAGCGCTTTGATAGCCATCCGCCAGCCAAAACCGCGAACTGTCGGGCGTGTGGATTTCATCGGCCAGCATCAAGGTGCCATCCGCATCGGTGCCGAATTCATATTTCGTATCGACCAAAATCAAACCGTTCTTGGCCGCCATTTCCTGACCGCGGGCAAACAGACGCAGGGCGATTTCGCTGATCTGGTCCCATTGTGCTTGGGTGAGCAGCCCTTGGTCGACAATCTGGGTTGCGGTCAGGGGCGCGTCATGACCGCCGTCAAATTCCTTGGACGTGGGTGTGATAATCGCGTCGGGCAGGGCCTCGTTGTCGCGCAACCCGTCGGGGAAGGTATGGCCGTACATCTGGCGCTCGCCCTTTTTATAGAGCGTCAGCACCGATGTCCCGGTGGAGCCTGCCAGATACCCACGTACAACGATTTCAATCGGCAAAATGGTCAAACGCTTGCCGATCACCACATTGGGATCAGGGTATTCCAACACATGATTTGGGCAGATATCGCTGGTGTGATCGAACCAGAACCGCGCGGTTTGCGTCAGCACTTGGCCCTTGAACGGGATCGAGGTCAGGATGCGGTCGAAGGCCGAAATCCGATCGGACGAGATTAAAATCCGTCGGTCATCCGGCAGATCATAGCAATCGCGCACCTTGCCGAAATAGGGATTGGGCAGCGCGTCGATGCGGGCGTGGTCAAGGGTACGGCTAAGGTCTGTCATGGTTTGCCTTTTGGTTTTGGCGTGTATTTTGCCCACATATCAGGGCGGCGCTGCTCTGTCAGCCGTTCGGCCTCGGCCAAGCGCCATTTGGCAACCTTGCCGTGGTTGCCGGACATAAGGACAGGCGGAATTTCGTGGCCCTTCCACTCGGCAGGCCTTGTATATTGCGGGTGCTCCAAGAGGCCCGACGAATGACTTTCCTCGACAGTGCTTTCGGCATTGCCCAAGACACCGGGCAACAGGCGCACGGTTGCGTCGATCATCGCTTGCGCTGCAAGCTCCCCCCCGGTCATGACGAAATCGCCAAGAGACACTTCGGTGATGCCATAGTGTTGGATGACGCGCTCGTCGACGCCCTCGAACCGGCCACAAACCATTGTCACGCCTGCGCAGGTGGCCAAATCTTGCGCCATCGCCTGATCAAACGGCCGTCCACGCGGCGACATGTAAAGGATCGGCCAGCGCCCGGCGGCCCCTTTCATCGCATCTTCGATCGCGGGGCCGACGACATCCGCGCGCATCACCATGCCCGCACCGCCACCGGCTGGGGTGTCATCGACATTGCGGTGTTTGCCTATGCCATAGCTGCGCAGATCGTGGGTCCGTAGCTGCCACGTGCCTTCCTGCAAAGCGCGCCCTGTCAGGCTGGCACCGAGCACACCGGGGAAAAGTTCGGGGAAGAGTGTCAATATCTCGGCCCGCCACACCCCGGCATAATCGGGCGTGTCCTGCATTAACGCGCGCGGCTTCAACGTCGCACGGACCGATTGACGACCATGAGATCGGTTTGGTGAAGTCATGTGATATTGGCCTTTGCCAGTATGGCTTTTTTGGTGGCGATACGTTTTTCGGGGTCTTTGACAGTTCTGTTCACGTCGAGCAAGTCCAGCAGTGTCGCCATGTCGGGGCGAATATTTTCGGCTGGGGCCGCTTGCAACGTGTCGCGGACAGTCTGGGAGATTTCGCAAAGGTCCAACAAGGGCTCAACCGGGCCAAGTAGGCGATGCTTGCTGTCTTCCAATGCACAGTGATGGACGGGGCAAGGTACACGGCTGGCGATCTCGTTGACCATATAGGTCAGATCGCCCGCCCCGTGAAACTTCTCAAGGAAAGCTTGCAGATCAAGCGTCATGGATGATGATTTGACATGCTGCCAATAGGCCGACACCAGCCAATCGGCCTGATTGCGGGTGGAAAGGTAAATCTCGATACCGGCTTGCGGGAATTTTTCACGCGCAATCGTCCAAAAGCTATAAAGGATGACCGGCATCGCACTGTAATCCATAAGATCGCCGCGGCCGGGCAGATGACCGCCTAGTTCTTCGGATGTGATGATCAGCGTGCGCCGTGGCATGGAGGGCAGTGCGTCAAGCAAGTTGTGAAACCGGTTTTCTGCCTTCATCAGCGTCAGCGGGTCGCGCCATGTGGAATACCCGCGTGTCGCGCTGATCAATTCGCGCATCTGTGGCGGCAGGCGCATCGCAACCTGTGTCTTGAGCGCTGCGCGGTTGGCGCGCAGGGTTGTCGTGATGCTGGTCGTCCCTGTCTTATGGAAACCTGTGTGCAGAATAATCCGGCGTGGCATCAGGTCAGGCCTTGTTCAATTTCATGCGGGCGTCGTTGTCGTTCAGGTCCGATCCAATGACCTCAAGAAGGGCTGTTACCAGTGCAGGCGTAGGGGTTTTGTTAACGTTTGGGGCGGATAAGAGCTTATCCCGATTTGAGGCAGAATAGCCTGCAATGTCCAGCAAGACGTCCCATAGACCCGGACGGATCTTGGCGCTGTCTTTGGTTCGTGCAGTCACTACTTTGGAAGATTGCTGCGCGTCAGAGCATTCTTTGATCATCTGCCCAAGCCGGGCGGAGGGGGAGAAGGCCTTATTGCAGGCGTCAGCGGGTCGCTTTATCCGCGAGGTGCGCAGATGCTGCGTATGAGAGCTTGCCAGCCATATTTGCGGTTTGCGGGTCAAGAAAGTGCGGCCTGCAAAAGCCCCGTGCCGGATTTATGGAACCCTGAATGGATGATCACATCCATAGGGCCAACTTGGCCTCGGCAGGCCAGCGTTTTATGTCGCGCTCAATCTGCCTTGGCATCGGGGAGTATCCCCTCTGGCGGGTCCGCGATAATGCGCCCTGTGGCCAAATCAACTGTCGGCACCGCCGCTTTGCTGAAGGGCAAAAACACGGTGGCAGAAGTGCCTGCAAGCTGGGTTTCCAGCAGGTCGTCAGCCCCATGGTTCTGAACCGTTTTGACTTTGCCAATCAGCGTGCCGCCGGTATCAAAAACCTGCAACCCGATCAGATCGGCATGATAGAATTCATCGTCGGGCAAGGAGGGCAGTTGATCGCGCTGTGCAAAAAGCAAAGTGCCACTTAAAGCGTCGGCCTCTTCCTTGGTGGTCACATCGGTGATCCGCGCGACAAATCCGTTTTTGATGGGGCGCACGAGGGCAAGAGTGAAGCTGCGTTTACCATCTTCGGATTTTAGCGGGCTGTATTGCTCGATATCCTCGGGCACAGCACAGAAACTTTTGATGCGCAGTTCGCCGCGCACACCGTAAGAGCCAGAGATGGCCCCGACGGAAATTTTATCGCTCATTGCAGCAACTCCGAATTTACGCAGATCGTGCCAGTCCATTGACCTTCACCGGCTTTGCATTCGCTTTGCATCAGCATGCGTTCAAACCAGATACCAATGGCAACGCCGATGCCAAGGACAAGGATAATACGCAAAAGGCGAAACATTTTCAGCTTTCAATCAGGGACTGCGCAAAGGCGCGGTTGGTGGATGTTGGTCGGAAAGTACAATGCAATGCCCGCATTGGCAAAGGAATGCTGAGGGTCGACAACATGTGGAATGTCCCGGCGCGATGATCGCGCCGGGAGGTTGCAGAATTACTCAGCGGCTGCTTCATCGTTAGCAGGTGCTTCGGCTGGTGCTGCAGCAGCTTCAGCTGCGGCGGCTGCCTTGGCGGCTTTTTCTTCAACGCGCGCGGTGGCTTTTTTGCCCGGTGCGCCCTTCTTGGGGTTGTTGCGCTCTGTCTTTGGCGTGACACCTGCGGCTTCGAGCATGCGTGCAACGCGGTCGGTTGGCTGGGCACCCTTGCTGATCCAATACTGAACGCGCTCAACGTCCATTGTTACGCGGTCTTCGCTGTCTTTGGCCAGCAATGGGTTGTAAGTTCCCAGCTTTTCAATGAAGCGGCCATCGCGTGGCATGCGGCTGTCTGCTGCAACGATGCGGTAGAAGGGGCGCTTTTTGGAACCGCCACGGGCGAGACGAATTTTCATGGACATGATGTATTTCCTTTAGGTTTTAGACGTGGTGGGGTCGAACCCGCACCCTACGATTGGTGGCTTTTATGGTGCTGAATGACTTCAGCGATGATGAAGTTCAAAAACTTCTTGGCGAATTCGGGATCAAGGTCAGCCTTGTTCGCCAAATCTTCGAGCCGTTCGATCTGGGCCGCTTCGCGGGTGGGATCGGACGGGGGAAGGTCGTGTTCGGCTTTGAGTTTCCCCACAGCCTGGGTGTGTTTGAAACGCTCGCCCAAGGTGTAGACAAGGATAGCGTCGAGCCGGTCGATAGAGGCGCGGTGGCCCGAGAGGATCTCGGCTGCGCGCTGTGCAGTGTCGGTCATACGGCCTCCTTGGGATGGCGGTAGATGTGGCAAGGGGTATCCAAGAGGGTTCCCTCGCGCTCAAAGCGCGCGCCGAGGCGATTTGCCAGCGCGATTGAGCGGGTGTTTTCGGGGGCGATATAGCTGATTACGCCGTCGAGGTTTTGGTGCAGTGCGGCATGGGTACGGGCGGCAAGGGCTGCCTCGAAAGCCAGACCCTGACCCTCGAAATCCTGTTCGCGAGGGCCGCCCAAGATCAGACGATCGGTTTCGACCGAGAGGATATCAAGCTGCATTGCGGTCATTGAACAAACTGTGCTGGCGTGGGCTGTGCGCAGGCAGGATGCCTCCGGCGGGAGTTTATTTGGCAAAATGAAGTCCGGCTCATTTCTTTTTCCCGAAACCGGAGAGGCCGCCGGGTAGGCCCATGCCACCGCCCATGCCGGGCAGTTTGCCGCCCATAGCTTTGGCTGCGGCTTCCATGGCTTTGGGGTCCATTTGACCGGCCATAGCGGCCGGGTCCATGCCGCCCTTGCCGCCCATCATGCCCTTCATGGCTTGTTTGAGCATGCCGCCTTTGCCCATTTTTCCCATCTTTTTCATCATATCGCCCATCTGGCGGTGCATCTTCATCAACTTGTTCAGCTCTGACACTTCCATGCCAGCACCTTTGGCGATCCGCTTTTTGCGGCTGGCTTGCAAAAGGGCGGGGTTGGCGCGCTCTTTTTTGGTCATCGATTGGATCATGGCGATCTGGCGTTTGAGCACCTTGTCGTCAAAGCCCGCATCTTCGACCTGTTTGGCCATTTTACCCATGCCGGGCATCATGCCCATCATGCCTTGCATGCCGCCCATCTTGAGCATTTGTTCAAGCTGCATTTTCAGGTCGTTCATGTTGAACTGACCTTTGGCCATGCGCTTCATCATGCGTTCGGCTTGTTCGGCCTCGATGGTTTCTTGCGCTTTTTCAACGAGAGCGACAATGTCGCCCATGCCAAGGATGCGGCCTGCGATCCGTTCAGGCTCGAAGGTTTCAAGCGCGTCCATCTTTTCGCCGAGGCCGACGAATTTGATCGGTTTGCCTGTTACAGCGCGCATGGACAGCGCCGCGCCACCGCGACCATCGCCATCCATGCGGGTCAGCACGACGCCTGAAATACCGATACGGTCGTTGAAGTTTTCAGCGGTCAGCACGGCGTCCTGACCGGTCAAGCCGTCTACTACAAGCAGCGTTTCGCGCGGGTTTGCAACGTCGCGGACAGCTTCAACCTGCTGCATCAGCTCTTCGTCGATCGACAAGCGACCGGCGGTATCCAGCATATAAACGTCATAGCCGCCCATTGCTGCTTGGGTCTTGGCGCGTTTGGCGATCTGGACCGGATTTTCACCTTTGACGATGGGCAGGGTGTCGACGCCGATTTGCACACCGAGGATTGCAAGCTGCTCCATCGCGGCGGGGCGGTTGACGTCAAGCGACGCCATCAGAACGCGCTTGCCTTCGCGGTCTTTGAGACGTTTCGCCAGTTTCGCAGTCGTTGTGGTTTTACCAGAGCCTTGCAGGCCGACCATCAGGATCGGGGCGGGCGCATTGTCGATTTTCAGCGCGCCGGGTTCGCCTTCGCCGCGCAGCACATCAATCAGGGCGTCATGGACGATTTTTACGACCTGCTGGCCGGGCGTGATCGATTTGGTGACGGCCTGACCTGTGGCCTTGTCCTGGACGGCTTTGACAAAGTCACGGGCCACGGGCAAGGACACGTCAGCCTCAAGCAAAGCGACCCGGACTTCGCGCAGGGCGGTTTTTACGTCTTCGTCGGACAGTGCCCCCTGCTTGGTCAGGCGGTCAAAGACGCCAGACAGGCGTTCAGAGAGATTCTCAAACATGGGCCATGGCCCCCTTCGGTCGGTTGCGGTTCTCCCAAATGTAGGAAGTCCACGTTAAATACACAAATGCCCCCACGGGCGTAACACGCTGGTGGGGGTCGATCTTTGGCTGCGCCAGAGACCGGAAGACATGAAGCTTCCGGGAATTGAAAGCCGTTTAGGTGATGGGCGGGTCTGAGTCAACCCGCCCATCACTGCTGGTTCAAGCAGCTTTTGCTGGCTTTAGGGCATCAATCGCCTTGTGGGACCTGGCCACTGTCCCCTCGGGATTGGTCGCCAATGCGTCCGCCGAGATCACGGTGACATCTTCCATCCCCATAAAGCCCAGAACGGTTTTAAGGTAGGGTGTGTTGAAATCGACGGGCGCACCGGCTGGCACGCCACCTGATGCCATCGCAAGGATCACGCGCTTACCTTTGACCAAGCCTTCTGGCCCGGCTTCGGTATAGCGGAAAGTCACGCCGACGCGGGCCACCAGATCGATCCACGCCTTCAAGGACGCAGGGACACTAAAGTTGTACATCGGGGCACCGATCACGATGGTGTCGGCGGCCATCAGTTCGGCAACCAGCTTGTCGGATTCCTTCAATGCTTCGACGTGGTCGGGGGCGCGGTCAGCTTCGGGGGTGGCGCGGGCAATGGCCCAGGTGTGGGTGATCTGGGGCAGCGGCTCGAGCGCAAGATCGCGCACGGTGACGTCGCTGTCGCCCAACTGGGCAACAATGCGGTCGGTCAGGGCGCGTGTAACAGAATCTTCGGTATTGGAAGAAGAATCGATGCGGAGGATACTCATTGAAATACTCTTTATGTAAGGTTTTGACTGGTTCATATTTGTCACTTGCTTGAGCGAACTCAACTTGCGAAATTGCAGTCGTAATGTTCAAAAATGCACAATTATTGAGGTGTGATGGAAAACTGGGACGAGATCAGAACCGCCTATCAGGTTGCGCGTATGGGTACGGTCAGCGGCGCGGCGGAGGTTTTGGGCGTGCATCATGCCACCGTGATCCGCCACATCGATGCGCTTGAGGCGCGGTTGGCGGTCAAGCTGTTCCAGCGCCATGCACGTGGGTATAAGGCAACCGAGGCTGGCGAGGATCTCTTGCGGGTGGCTGATGCCACGCATGACCAGTTCAGCCAGCTGGCAAGCCGGATTAAAGGGCGCGGTGATTCAGTTTCGGGTGAATTGGTTGTCACTTCTTTGATCGAAATGACTGGCCAGATAACACCGGTGCTGGTCGAATTTCAGAAAAAAAACCCGGACGTGCGGATCAGGTATCTGACTGGCACGCGCCTTTTTCGTCTGGAATACGGAGAGGCCCATGTCGCCCTTCGCGCAGGCCAAGTGCCCGAACAGCCTGACAACGTTGTCCAGTTGCTGACTATGCTTCGCGTCGGGCTCTACGCTCATGCGTCTTACGTGGCCGAAAAAGGCAAGCCCGGCGGTGTCAAAGATTTTGGGGATCACCGGTTTGTCGTTAACGACGACATTCAAAGCAAAGCGCCGTTTATTCAATGGCTGAATGACAATGTGCCTGAACATGCGCAGACGTTTCGATGCCTTGACCAGACTGCGATTACCGAAGCTGTTCTGAACGGGGCGGGGATCGGCTTTTGCTTGATCGACGAAGCGCGCAACAATTCTGACCTGATCGAGATGCATCCGCGTTTACCTGAATGGGATTCGTCGCTTTGGTTGGTGACCCATGTTGATTTGCACCGGACGCCAAAGGTTCAGGCGTTGCTCAAATTTCTCAAAGAAAACATGAAGGGTGATAATTGATGGGTCCCGGAGCCCAAGGACATTTGGCGATGTTCACTTTTTCAGCTCTGGTTGCGGGATCGTTTTCGTTAGGGTCGATGTCTGCAAACATGATTTCACCAGCGGCACTGAATGCTGCCCGTTTCGTGATTGCTGCGATCGTCATTGCGGTTGCCGTCATTGCGACCACCGGCGTCAAACGTGAGGCGACCGCGGCACCTTGGCGTTATTTTCTATTGGGCGGCTTGTTCGCGGTTTACTTTGTGTTGATGTTTGAAGGCCTCAAGACAGCAAAGCCTGTAAGTGCAGCAGCGGTTTTCACACTGACGCCTGTCATTGCAGCAGGCTTTGGCTGGCTTTTGTTGCGGCAAGCAACAACACCGCGGATGGCACTGGCATTGGCAATTGGGGCGAGTGGTGCGCTTTGGGTGATCTTCCGCGCCGATTTCGCGGCTTTGCGCAGTTTCGAGGTGGGGCGCGGCGAGGCTGTGTATTTCGTGGGCTGCGTCAGCCATGCGCTTTACACACCGATGGTCCGCAAGCTTAACAGGGGCGAACCAGCAGTCGTTTTCACCCTTGGCACGTTGTTGGCAGGGGGCGCATTGCTATTTGTCTATGGATGGCGAGATCTGTTGGGCACTGATTGGCTGGCACTGCCTGCGATTGTATGGATCACGATATTTTACGTGGCTGTCGCAGCGTCCTCGGCAACGTTTGTCTTGCTGCAGTTTGCATCCCTCAGACTGCCATCGGCCAAGGTTATGGCGTACACCTATTTAACGCCCACCTGGGTCATCTTGTGGGAAGTTTCTTTGGGCAAGGGGGCACCACCGCCCTTGGTGCTTGGTGGGGTGGCGCTGACGATACTGGCGTTGTACCTGCTCTTGCGCGATGACGGGGTGCTTACCTGATCTGATAAATTAAAAGGCCCATTTGGGAACCATACCGCCGCGACCGAGTTGAAATCACAGAAAGTTCATAAAGGATTAGTTCAATGCGTAGCATTATTTATCTAGTGGGTTTGGTTGTGATTGTTCTTGCGATCTTGCGGTTCGCTTTTGGCGTAATCTGATTACAACTATACTTGGTCCTTCCGTGTAATACCTCGTCGCGGAAGGACCAATTATCCCCTACTTTCTAACTTTCCTGAGCAGCGTCCGATGATCGTAACTTGATCTCCGCTGCTAAAAATCTCTCAAAATCATCAAGATTGACGGGGTCGAACTGACCAAAGCTTTGCATCCATACAGTTGGAGCCTTGAGTGCGGCAGGTTCAAGCTTGCACCATTTCAAGCGGCCGCGTTTCTCCTGTGCGATCAGGTTTGCGCGCTCAAGCACGCCAAGGTGTTTCGAGATGGCGGCCAAGGACATCGCAAAGGGTTCGGCAACGTCCGTCACAGCCATGTCATCTTCCAACAGCATCGCCAGAATGGCACGTCGCGTGGGGTCTGCAAGGGCTGCAAAAATACTGTCAAGCGAAGCAGTCATAATGCCTATTCATTCCATATTCTGGGTGCCGATCATCTAGAATCCACTTTATCGGATCGTATCTTCAACCAAAAGGTTGAATAACGATAAGCCGCAAAACAAGGCGTGGTTTCAGCCTGATCTGATAATTTGTCACACCTCAATCTTTGCAAAGATGTTTTAAATCAATGGTTTGCCCTGAACTTGTGATCTGTTGACACGGGCGTGCAGGAAAAGTAGCTATCCTTCAAGATATCCAGAGGGATTTTGGCGTGACCGATCCGGACCAGCAGCAGCGGCTAAAGCAGCTAGAGGCTAAGATCGAAGCGGCAAAAAAGGCGTTAGCGCCAAAGCCTAGGGTAGATGAACATTATTCACAGGCATCGCTTGCTTGGAGAATGGTTATAGAACTTTGCGCCGGTCTTGGGATCGGGTTTGGCATCGGATATTCGTTGGACCGGTTCTTTGGAACCATACCGATATTCATGGTGCTGTTTGTGATGCTGGGTCTTGCCGCGGGGGTGAAAACGATGCTCCGGTCCGCGCAGGAAATCCAGGAAAAGAAGATGGCCGAAGAGGTCGACGAAAATAAAGGGGCCTGAGATGGCAGGAGAAGCACGCAGCGAAGAAGCAGGACTGGTTTTCCACCCGATGGACCAGTTTATCGTCAAGCCGTTCTTCGGTGATGGCGCTGTTTCCTGGTACACGATCACAAACTCGACCGTTTGGATGGCGCTGGCAGTTTTGGCTGTGTTCGCTTTGCTGGTTTTGGGCACGTCGAAGCGCGCTGTTATCCCGACGCGGATGCAATCGGTTGCTGAGTTGGCCTACGGCTTTATTTACAAAATGGTTGAAGACATCTGCGGCAAGGACGGGGTGAAGTATTTTCCCTACATCATGACGCTATTCATGTTCATCGTGTTTGCGAATTTCCTTGGCCTGCTGCCAACCGCTTTCACCCCAACCGCGCATATCGCTGTAACGGCTGTCATGGCGTTTGCGGTGTTCTTCGGGGTAACGATCTTGGGGTTTGTGAAAAATGGCCCGTCTTTCCTTGGTTTGTTTTGGGTCAACAGCGCGCCGCTTGCGCTGCGGCCTGTGCTCGCGCTTATCGAACTGATCTCTTATTTCGTCCGTCCGGTAAGCCATTCTATTCGTTTGGCCGGTAACATGATGGCGGGGCACGCGGTGATCAAGGTTTTCGCCGGTTTCGCAGCGATTACGGCCATCGCACCGTTCTCCGTTCTTGCGATCACGGCGATGTACGGCCTCGAAATGTTGGTGTCCTTCATTCAGGCTTACGTCTTTGCCATTCTGACATGCGTTTACCTGAAGGACGCATTGCATCCGCATCACTAACACCCACAGGGCCAAGGTTTTCCTTGCCCTACGACATCACCTCAATTCCATTGTAAGGAGAAATGACATGGAAGGCGAACTCGCACAAATGGGCCAGTATATTGGCGCAGGACTGACAGCATTCGGCATGGGTGGCGCAGCCATCGGTGTGGGCAACGTTGCAGGCAACTACCTTGCCGGCGCATTGCGCAATCCTTCGGCAGCTGCTGGCCAGACCGCTACACTTTTCATCGGCATCGCCTTTGCAGAAGCTTTGGGGATCTTCTCGTTCCTCGTTGCCCTGCTTTTGATGTTTGCCGTTTAAGCGTCATACTGACACTTCCTTATGCTTCGGGCAGCGCGCGTAAGTGCGCTGCCCAAGGGATTTGAATGTTTTGACAGGAGGCCGTGATGGCAACTGAACCAATTAATACGGAACTCGCTGGCACGTGCGTTAACGAATTCGGCAGTGCCATCGGCATGCCGCAGTTGTGTGGCGAATGGTTCGGCAACCAGATTTTCTGGCTGGTCGTGGCCTTGGTTGCGATCTACTTTATTCTTTCGCGTGTCGCTTTGCCGCGTATTGGTTCGGTTTTGGCAGAACGCCAAGGCACGATCACGAATGACATTGCTGCCGCCGAAGACCTCAAGGTCAAGGCAACTCAAGCAGAGGCGGCTTACGACAAAGCGTTGGTCGACGCGCGTGCGGAGGCACAACGCATTGTTGCGGCTGCAAAAGCAGATATTCAAGCAGACCTCGACAAGGCGATTGCGAAAGCTGACGCCGAGATAGCTGCTAAATCCGCCGAATCCGAAAAAGCGATATCGGAAATACGCGCTGGTGCTCTGCAAAACGTCGAAGAAGTGGCGAAAGATACCGCTTTGGCAATTGTCGAGGCGATGGGCAGTACTGCTGACGCCAAATCTGTAGCTTCGGCGGTTGACGCCCAGATGAAAGGATAAGCCATGCGTCTGACGTTCTCAGTCTTAATTGCGGGGTTGGTGGCATCTCCGGCCTTCGCGGCAGGCGGTGCCTTCTTTTCGCTAGCCAACACCGATTTCATCGTTCTTCTTGGTTTCCTCGTATTTCTTGGTGTTTTGCTCTATTTCAAGGTGCCATCCTTGCTGTTTGGTATGTTGGACAAGCGTGCCGATGGCATCCAGTCTGAACTCGACGAGGCCCGCGCGCTGCGCGAAGAAGCACAGACGCTTTTGGCCAGCTACGAGCGCAAGCAGCAAGAGGTCAAAGACCAAGCTGACCGGATCGTGACCGCAGCAAAGGCAGAAGCAAACGAGGCTGCTGATCAGGCGCGTGCTGACTTGGACAAGTCAATCGTTCGCCGTCTTGCTGCCGCTGAAGATCAGATTGCATCGGCTAAAGCTGCTGCGATCAAGGAAGTTCGCGACCAAGCAATTGTTATTGCGATTGCCGCTGCAAAGGATGTCATCGCCAAGAAGATGACTGCCGCAGACGGGAATGCCCTGATCGACAGCGCAATCGCTGATGTAGACACGAAACTGCATTAATCTTCACAAAGCTTTAAAAGGGCCTCGGATATGTTCCGGGGCCCTTTTTGTTTGTCGGGTGTTTGATGTTGGATCAGTCGTGCTTTGTCTCGTGCTGAAGCCTTTGATGCGCCACTTCTTCGTTGCGGCTGGCGCGTTGCTGGTCGCGAAGAGCCTTTTCAACATAGGTCAAATGGGCGTCGACGCTGGCACGTGCAGCGATTGGGTCGCGTGCCAATAACGCGTCATTGATGCTGCGATGCTGGTCAAGCAGCGCAGAACGGGTCGTGTGCTGTTTGAACATGACTTGCCGATTGTAGAAAACGCCCCCGCGCAAAAGATCGTACATTGATCGCATCATATGCAGCATAATCACGTTATGGCTCGCCTCGATGATTGCCATGTGAAACTGGGCATCCAACTGCGCTTCGTTTTGGCCATCGCGTTTTTGGTGGGCGGTTTCCATTTTCTCAAAGATCGCGCTGACGACTTCAAGATCGGTGTCAGATCCAATCCGGGCGGCGCGTTCTGCCGCCAAACCCTCCATGTCCCGCCGAAAGGACAGGTAGTCAAAGACGGCCTCGTCATGGCGCGCAAAAAGCTCGATCAAGGGTGGTGCGAACGCGCCGCCAAGCACATCGGCAACATAGACGCCGGCACCGGGCCTTGCGGTCAAAAGGCCAGTTTCCTCAAGCCGCGCGATCGCATCGCGCAGGGATGGGCGCGACACCTCTAGTCGCTTGGCCAAATCGCGTTCTGCGGGCAATCGTTCCCCGGGGCGAAGAATGCCGCGCAGAATCAACTCTTCTACCTGCCGAACGACGGCATGGGAAAGTTTTTCAGAAGATACTGGACGAAACGGCATGAGGCATTCCTTGAATTGGCCAGTTTATATGACCGCATTGCGACGGCGGCAATCGCTTTGTCGTGGATTCATATCTAGTTCATTTTTCTCGCCTAAGTCTGTGTGATGAAACATTTGTTGTTTGTTCTTGCTCTTTTCGTATCGCTGGCGGGCTGTAACACACCTGGGCCGCATTTCCGTGACCTGCCCGCGACCCGGATCAGTGTTGATGGATCGGTTTTTGATATCAGGTTTCGGGGCGAATTGGCGGAAGCGATGCGGATCAATCCTGAATATGCGCCGCGGTTCGGTCCTATCAAGGCACGTGCCGCGTTCGCGTTCGAGGCGGTAAGTGGGTGTAAGGTTGTGAAGGTCTTGGGGGATCAAGCGCTCGCGACGGGTGTGCTGGCCTGTGACAAGGACATGGCGACACGGCAACACACGCTGCCTGCCAAATGCCGGTTTGCAAAGGTTGAACCGTCAAGGTTGGACGACCCGCCGATCCTCAATTTGATCTGCACCGGGACGGGTTAACGCAATATCTTGGGGATAAGAGCCATCGAGGCCTCATTCCCTAGCGTGCGGCGATTGACACACGCCCGCACATAGCGCCAACTTGACCGCATCCTAGGAATCACACCTGCGGGGGACGCTTGCAGTTTTCCAAACTCAGACTGACCGGCTTTAAAAGTTTCGTTGACCCGACCGACCTGATCATCGCTGAGGGTCTGACCGGTGTCGTCGGACCGAACGGGTGTGGAAAATCCAACCTTCTGGAAGCGCTGCGGTGGGTGATGGGCGAAAACCGACCGACCGCCATGCGCGGCGGAGGGATGGAGGATGTGATTTTTGCAGGTGCGGCTACGCGTCCTGCCAGAAATTTTGCCGAAGTTGCCCTGCATATTGATAATTCGGAACGGCTTGCGCCTGCGGGCTTCAATGACGCCGAACAGATCGAAATCGTCCGTCGTATTACCCGCGATGTCGGCAGCGCCTATAAGGCCGCAGGAAAAGACGTGCGCGCCCGGGATGTACAGATGCTGTTCGCGGATGCCTCGACCGGTGCGCATTCTCCGGCACTGGTACGGCAAGGGCAAATCTCTGAACTGATCAATGCCAAGCCTAAAAACCGCCGCCGTATTCTGGAAGAAGCGGCAGGTATCTCTGGGCTTTACGCAAGGCGGCACGAGGCTGAGTTGAAGTTGAACGGCGCGGAGGCGAACCTCGCGCGTGTGGATGACGTTATTGAACAATTAGCTGCGCAATTGGCGCAACTGGCCCGGCAAGCGCGACAGGCGGCAAGATACCGCGAGATTGGTAACGACCTGCGCAAGACGGAAGGAATGTTACTTTATCGGCGTTGGCGTGAAGCAGATGATGCACGCGCGGCCGCAGCCGAGGATTTACGACATCGGGTTACGGACGCGGCCAAAGCCGAAGGTGCCGTGCGCCACGCGGCAAAGGGACGCCAGACCGCCGAAGACGGGCTTCCTGCATTGCGCGAAGAGGATGCAATAGCGGCGGCTGTCGTTCAGCGCCTTGGAGTGCAGCGTGATACTCTGAGCGATCAAGAGGCGCGCGCGCAGGAAACCATTGATGCACTGACCAAGCGGATAGCACAGTTGGCCCGCGATATCGAGCGTGAGGCTGGGCTTAACCGGGATGCAGAAGACACGATAGGCCGGCTGGAATGGGAATCACAAGAACTTGGAAAGGCCGGAGCAGGGCATGTCGAGGCGCTGGAAGCTGCTTCCGAGGCGGCGCGGGAAGCGGCAGCGGTTCTTCAAAGCCATGAAGGTGCACTGTCGCAACTGACAGAAGATGTCGCGCGCTTGGCAGCCCGGCATGGATCGGCGGAACGCTTGTTGAGTGATAGCCGAAAGACGCTGAGCAAATCCGAAAGCGAAGCGGTCAAGGCACGCGATGCGGTTGCGCAAAGTCAGGCTGCCTTGAAAAAAGCGGCGACCGATTTCGACGCTGCCACCGTTGCAGAAGCCGCAGCGACGACGCAGGCGGACAGGGCCGAAGCGGCGTTGAATGACGCCGAAGAAGCACGTGCAACGACCCAAGCCCGAGAGGCTGATGCGCGGGCGGAACGTTCAGAGGCCGAGGGCGAGATGAATGCCTTGCGCGCAGAGGCGGGGGCGCTTGCCAAGCTGGTTGAACGAGACACCGCCGAAGGTGGGCAGATACTAGACCGCCTGCAGGTGGAACATGGCTTTGAAAAAGCGCTTGGTGCGGCATTGGCCGATGATCTGCGTGCCCCGCAAGTCGAGGCGGACGGGCCTTCTGGATGGGCCGCTTTGCCAGCTTACGATTTCGTGCAGCCTTTGCCCGAGGGTGTCACGTCGCTCACGGCTCACGTTTCATTGCCTGATGTGCTTGCCAGACGGATGAGCCAGATCGGGTTGGTCGATGCAGATGACGGGCCGGGTTTGCAAGCGGCGCTAAAACCGGGGCAAAGGCTCGTTTCGCCAGAGGGTGATCTATGGCGGTGGGACGGCTTTCGCGCTTGGGCGGAAGATGCGCCCTCAGCAGCGGCGGTCCGCTTGCAGCAGATCAACCGCTTGGAAGTCTTGAAGCAGGCGCTCGAGCAAGCCAATCAACGTGCCGATGCTGCGCGTGATGCGCATGACGCGTTGCAGCGGACCTTGGCCGCACAAACCGAAGCCGACAAACGGGCGCGGGATGCACGCCGCGAGGCAGATCGCGCTGTGGCCGATGCCGGGCGTGCGTTAAGCCGTGCCGAGGCGGATCGCAATCTTGCAGAAGGACGGTTGGAAAGTCTGGGCCTGGCAGTTACGCGCCATGAGGAAGAAGCGATGGCAAGCCGCCAACAAGTTGCACAAGCAGAGCGCGCTTTGGCCGGGTTGGATGATGTGGCTGAAGCCCGGGCAGGCGTTGAGACGCTGCGCATGACGGTTGAAGGCGCGCGCATCGCGATGATGTCGCGACGTTCTGCCCATGACGAGCTTCGCCGCGAGGGGGATGCCCGTTTGAAACGCGCGCAGGAGGTGACGAAAGAGCTGAGCGGATGGCGTCTGCGTCTTGAAACGGCAGGTAAACGCAGTGCGGAATTGGTTGAACGCAAAGCCGTCTCTGAAGTGGAGTTGAAGGACGCAAGTGCCGCGCCATCGGAAATTGCCGCCAAGCGTGATGAACTAACGCGCGCAATTTCCACAGCAGAAGCGCGAAAGGCAGAAGCGCATGATCGCCTGTCTGTGGCGGAGGGGACGCTGCGCGACGCGACCTTGGCCGAGCGCGAGGCCGAGCGGCTTGCGTCGGAAGCCCGCGAAGGCCGGGCAAGATCTGAGGCGCGCGCAGATGCGGCCAAGGAAACCGTGGGATATGCGGCGGGACGTATCGCGGAAGACCAGCAAATGACACCTGCTCAGTTGCTGACCTCTCTGGATGTGGACCCTGACCAGATGCAGGGCGTCGAAGGGCTGGAGGCAGATGTAAATCGCCTGAAGCGGCAGCGCGAGGCTTTGGGGGCTGTGAACCTGCGCGCCGAAGAGGATGCAAAAGAGGTTCAGGGCGAGTATGATAACCTGACCACCGAAAAAACCGATCTGACCGAAGCGATCAGGACGCTGCGTAGTGGTATTTCAAGTCTGAACCGCGAGGGACGGGAGCGCCTGCTGACCGCGTTTGAACAGGTTAACAGCAATTTTTCCATGCTGTTCCGTCACCTATTCAATGGTGGAGAGGCTGATTTGGTCATGGTTGAATCGGATGATCCGCTGGAAGCGGGTCTTGAGATCATGTGCCAACCGCCGGGCAAGAAGCTTAGTACGCTTAGCCTGCTGTCCGGAGGGGAGCAGACCTTGACCGCGATGGCACTGATCTTTGCGGTGTTTTTGGCCAATCCCGCGCCGATCTGTGTACTTGATGAGGTAGATGCGCCACTGGATGATGCGAATGTGACGCGTTTTTGTGATCTGCTGGATGAAATGTGCCGCCAGACAGATACGCGCTTTTTGATCATTACGCACCATGCGGTCACGATGGCGCGGATGGACCGTTTGTTTGGTGTTACCATGGCCGAGCAGGGCGTGAGCCAGTTGGTATCAGTGGACCTGAAAAAGGCGGAAACGCTGGTGGCTTAGGGTCTTGCATGCAAGTGAAACTGAAGAGTTCGAAGCGTCAGGACCCCCAAGCTTCGAAATGGTGGTAATTTTGACTGACAGCCATTCGAGCAAATTTTAACTCTTTCTTAAGAGTTTAGGCTGCAAAATTATATTATTTAAAGCCAATTATATTTGATCAGTGATCGCCTTGGGGGTGTCATGAACGTTTTGATCGTTGAAAGCCAAGCGGATTTAGGGAGGTTGTGGCAGCGACATCTTGAGCGGCAAAAGATGGATGTGATCCTTGCTGTCAGTCAAGAAGAAGCGGTTGATATTCTTCACCATTACGCTGTGGACATTATTATACTTGATTTGTTTTTGGACAAAGGCGCTGCATTATCTGTGGCGGATTATGCCCAGTATCGGCACCCAGATGCCCGCATAATCTTTGTCACCAACACGACATTTTTCTCAGACGGCTCGATCTTTGCCCATTGTGCAAATGCCAGTGCTTTTGTGCCAACAGCCACCCCGCCAGAAGATCTGGTCGCACTTGTCGAACATTGCGGGCCGAAAGCAGTTTAAGGCGGCGGCTGGTTTTAACCGCGGCCATGCGGGGCTGTGAAATCAAGGACAGGATTGATCGGGATGATTCTGTTGGGGTTAATTGTCTCGTGGCTATAGTGGTAATGGCGTACGATGTGATCCATGTGCACCGTTTCTGCAACATGGGGAACCTGATACAATTCCCGCGTATAGGCCCAAAGGTTCGGGAAATCGACGATCCGCTTTCGATTACATTTGAAGTGGAGGTGATACACCATGTCAAAGCGGACCAGCGTGGTGAAAAGTCGCCAATCTGCCTCTGTCATCGTGTCACCGATCAGATAGCGGTTATTTGAGAGGATTTCTTCGATCCACTCAAGACTGTCGAACAGGGGTTCGACGGCCTCGTCATAGGCGGATTGAGTTGTGGCAAATCCACATTTGTAGACACCATTGTTTACAGTGTCATACACACGCGAATTTACCGTTTCGATCCTGTCGCGCTGTGGTTCGGGCCAATAGTCGTCAGTATTACCGGTGATGTCATTAAAGGCAGTGTTGAACATTCGGATGATTTCAGAGGATTCGTTGGAAACAATTGTCCCGTTCTTTTTGTCCCAAAGGATAGGCACGGTCACGCGCCCGCTGAACTTTGGGTCGGCGCGGGTATAAATGTCTCGGGCGAAAGTCGTGCCAAAAAGCGTATCGCCGGTGGCACCTTCAAAGTCGGTCTCGAAGGTCCAGCCTTCGCCCAGCATGTCCGGATGGACGACTGAAATCGTTATGTGGTCCTTCAATCCCTTGAGTGCGCGGAACACCAACGCCCGATGAGCCCAAGGGCACGCGTAGCTTACATAAAGATGATAGCGGCCAGTTTCGGCTTTGAAACCACCATCGCCCGAGGGGCCCGGGCTGCCATCTGCGGTGATCCAGTTGCGAAACTTTGCAGCGGACCGTTCGAATTTTCCACCCGAAGATTTTGTGTCGTACCATTGGTCTTGCCAAACGCCGTCTACCAAAACACCCATTGATCGTTCCTTTACTTATTTGTCGATAGATTAACGGACTGTCGATTTATGACTACAGGTATGACTGCACAGGAAGTCTGCGTAGATGCACGGGGGTGACTTTTCATTTAGCAGCTTGATTTTGCAGAATATCGGGTCATTCTAAATTTCAGAATGGGGGATTCATGGAAGTTTCATTGTCTAAAGACATCCAAGCTGGACTTGACGCGGCGCGCATGGACAGTTTGCGAAAGTCTTCCAAACTGCGGATTGAGGTGGATAACACCCATCACAAGGTTCTGCGGTACTGGGGCGAGGGGTTTTCCCTTGATGCGGCGTCGGCACCGCAACTAAGGGGCTTGGTTGACCTATATGATGGGTCGGTTCACCTGTTTCAGTGCTTGATCGTTGCGGGGCAAGAAGAAAGTGGCGAGATGCAGTATGAGTTCAAGCGTGCCACAAAGGTGTGTGAAAAGCCTGCGTTGGACTTCGAAAGGTCGGTTGATGCGCCTGTTGCCCTTATTGCCGTTGACGCACCAACCTGAAACCTATTGTAAATCTTTGAACGCATCGCGCAAACGATTGCAGGCTTCTTCGACCCGCGCACGGGGCGTGGCGATGTTGAAGCGCATAAAGCTGTCGCCACCTTTGCCAAAGCTCGGACCATGGTTGGCTGCGATTTCAGCGTTTTGCTCGACCCGTTTCGTAAACTCTGATCGCGGCATGCCGGTATCCTCAAAGTCCACCCAAGCCAGATAGGTTGATTGGAGCGGCATTGATTTGAGGCCGGGGATCGCATTGACGGCCTCGTCAAATATTTTGCGGTTGCCGTCGAGATAGGCCACCAACTCATCAACCCATGCAGCACCTTCCGGGGAATAAGCTGCGGTGGCCATGACCAAGCCAAAGGAATTTGGTGATACGCCCATCGCGTTCATACGGGCCGCAAAAACCTTGCGCAGGTCTGGGTCGGGAATGATCACATTGCCGATGTGGCTGCCTGCGATGTTAAAGGTCTTGGTGGTTGCGGTCATCATTACAAGGCGGTCTTGGACACCGTCGATCAGGGCCATCGCAGTGTGCTTGTTTCCGGGCATGACCAAATCATGGTGAATTTCATCTGAGACCAACACCAGATCATGGCGCTTTGCAAAACTCGCAACCTCGGCCAGCTCTGCCTGCGTCCAGACCCGCCCGCTGGGGTTATGGGGCGAACAGAACACCAGCATCGTCTCGTTTCCAGTCATCTGCGCATCGTAGGCGTCGAAATCAAGCTCGTAGCGGCCTTGATTGTTCACCATCTCACATTCGACAACCTCGCGCCCGGCAGCTGAGATCACCCGGGCAAAGGCGTGATAAACCGGGGTAAACAACACGACGCCTTCGCCGGGTTTGGTAAAGGCATCGACGCACATCGCAGTGCCGTTCACCAGACCGTGGGTGGTAAAGATCCACTCGGGCTGCACGTGCCAGCCATGGCGGTTGTCCATCCACCACTGGATCGCCCCTAGATATTTACTGGCATCCCCGAAATAGCCATAGACGCCGTGATCAAGCATGTCCTGCAAAGCTTTTTGCACCACGGCAGGCGGGCGGAAATCCATGTCGGCAACCCACATCGCTATCCCGGTGTCGCGGGGCACACCGTAGATGGGCTCCATAGTGTCCCATTTTGAAGAATGGGTGCCGCGCCGGTCGATGATTTCGTCAAAGCTCATGGAGGTCTCCTGCCTTGTTTTGCGGATAAGCTAAACCTAATCGCCCGGACCGCAAGCCCCGAGGTTGCAGCGGCGCGGGTGTTGTCCTAAATCAAACAAATGAGACGAAATATTATCTTGCACCCCGACCCCAGGCTGAAAAAGCTGTGCGCGCCAGTCACCGATATGACGGACGAGTTGCGCGCGCTGGCTGATGACATGCTGACCACAATGTATGATGCACCGGGCATTGGCCTTGCTGCACCCCAGATCGGTGTGCTCAGCCGCCTTGTCGTGATGGATTGCATCAAGGAGGACGGCGAAAAACCGCGCCCCCTGATCATGTTCAACCCCGAGGTCATCGCGACGTCGGAGGAGCAAAGCACCTACGAGGAGGGCTGTCTGTCGATCCCTGAGCAATATGCGGATGTCACCCGCCCTGCGGAGGTTGATGTGCGTTGGATTGACCGCGAAGGGAACGAACAGACGGAAACCTTTAGCAAGCTGTGGGCGACCTGCGTGCAGCACGAGATTGACCATCTTGATGGCAAGCTGTTCATCGATTACCTCAAGCCGCTGCGGCGCCAGATGATTACCCGCAAGATGACCAAGCTCAAACGCGAATTGGCGCGCGGATGAGCCTTTTGGATATCGTAATCTGGCCCGATGCGCGGCTGACACGGGTTTGCGCACCTGTCCCGATAATCACGCCCGAAATCGTCCGGCTGATGGCTGACATGTTTGACACGATGTATGATGCGCCGGGGCGCGGGCTTGCCGCCCCTCAGGTCGGACGGTCAGAACGGATCTTTGTGTTCGATGCCGGCTGGAAAGAGGGTAATCCGACACCGATCGCCTGCGTGAACCCGGAAATCATCGCCTTGTCCGAAGATCGGTTGACTGGGGAGGAAGGCTGTTTGTCGATCCCCGATACGCCCATGGATATTGAACGCGCCGCACAAGTGACCTTGCGCTGGACCGACGTTGAGGGCACGCACGAGCGGACGTTCAGCGGATCAGAAGCCGTTATCGTGCAGCATGAATATGACCACCTTGACGGGATCGTGATTTATGATCGTGTCGAAAAGGATGATGCCCAGTGACCGTGCGCAAAATCATCCCTTGGCCAAATGCCTGTCTGCGTACTCGGGCTCCCAAAGTGTCAGAGATCACAGATGAGATCCGAACCCTGTGGGATGATATGATCGACACGATGGACGCGATGCCCGGCGTTGGCCTTGCTGCTACCCAGATCGGCGTGATGCTGCAGGTCGCTGTCGTTGATGCGTCGCAAGCGCGCAACAAACGGATCAGGCTGGTCAATCCAGAGATCCTAGATGCGTCTGCGATCCTGAATGAACACGACGAAGCCAGCCCGAACCTGCCTGGTGTTTCCGCTACGGTCAAACGCCCGCGTGGTGTCACCGTACGCTACATGGACGAAACCGGCGTTGTCACGCGCCGCGATTTTGTCGGGCTTGAGGCTACCAGCGTGCAGCACCAGATCGACCATCTGGCGGGCAAGATGTACTTCGACACCTTAAGCAAGACCCGTCGGGACATGCTGCTGCGCAAGGCGCGGAAATTTAAAGGATAAGCCAATGCGCGTGATCTTTATGGGAACGCCTGAGTTTTCAGTGCCGGTGCTGGATGCGCTGGTCTTGGCGGGTCACGAGGTGATTTGCGTTTATTGCCAACCGCCACGTCCTGCGGGCCGTGGAAAAAAGGACCGCCCGAGCCCCGTGCAGACCCGCGCCGAGGCGTTGGGTTTGCCCGTGCGGTTTCCTGTGTCTTTGAAGGGGCCAGAGGCACAGCAGGATTTTGCCGCGTTGCAGGCTGATATCGCAGTCGTCGTTGCCTATGGATTGATCCTGCCGCAAGCGGTTCTGGACGCGCCTGCGCAGGGCTGTTTGAACATCCACGCAAGCTTGTTGCCGCGCTGGCGCGGCGCTGCACCCATCCACCGCGCGATCATGGCGGGGGATGCGGAAACCGGCATTTGCATCATGCAGATGGAGGCTGGTCTGGACACAGGTCCCGTTTTGCTGCGCGAAGCGACGCCGATCCGCACGGCTGAAACCACGATTGTGCTGCATGACCGCCTGAGCGAAATGGGCGCGCGGCTTATCGTTGAGGCGTTGGCGAAGCTTTCAGATCTGACCCCTGAGCGCCAGCCCGGGGAGGGCGTCACCTATGCCGCCAAGATCGACAAGGCCGAGGCGCAGATTGATTGGAAACAGCCCGCTGCACAGGTCGACCGTCTGATCCGAGGGCTCTCGCCTTTTCCGGGGGCTTGGTTCGAGATCGGGGAAACCCGTGTCAAAGTGCTGGGATCAACACGCGCAGAGGGCGACGGCACGCCGGGCGAAGTGCTTGACCAAGACCTGCGCGTGGCTTGTGGCACAGGGGCCGTTCAACTGACCCGCTTGCAACGGTCGGGCAAAGCAGCGCAGGATGCGTCAGTGTTTCAGCAAGGTGCGCAGATCGCACCCGGTACAGTTTTAGGTAAAGGATAGCCCCATGTTTCCATCCATGATCGGCACCGTGGTGATCGCAGGGATCGTCGGCTATCTGGCTGAAAAATCAGGCTTTACCCGCAACGGTATCCTTGCCTCGATCATTATTTGTGTGGGCGGGGCATTTCTATTTTACTTCGTGCGGCTGATGTTTGGCTTTGGCTTCAACTCTCCGGGTTTGAACGCGATTGCGTCTTCCATTGGCGCGTTGATTATCGTGCCGTTCCACTGGCGCAAGAAATAGCTCAGGCGCGTGGCGGGCGGCCTTTATAGACGGGCAGATGCCAGCCAAAATAAAGCGACCCTGCACGCAGAACCCAAGTGACACATGATCCGGCAAAAAGGGCGATAGCTTCTTCGCCGGCCAGATGGCGTGTCAGAACTGCGGTCGCGGCCCCGGCAAAGGCGGCAGTGACGTAAAGTTCGCCTTGTTTTAGAACCAGTGGCACTTCGTTCACCACCACGTCTCGCATCAACCCGCCCATGCAGCCTGTGATCATGCCGATCAGCACCACGATTGTCGGGGATTGTTGGTCCAAAGCCATGGCAACCCCTGCGCCCGCCGCCACCGCTACTGCGAGGGCAAAACTATCGAGCCATATCAGCGTGCGATAGCGGCTCTCCAGCAGATGCGCGGTGAAGAAGACGACGAAGGCAGCGAAGACACCAACACCCAGATAAGCGGGGTTATCGATCCAGAAGATGGGGTTACGGTCCAGCAGCAGGTCGCGCAAGGTACCACCCCCCAAGGCCGTCAGGCAGGCCACAAAGGCAAAGCCCACCAGATCAAGTTGCGCCCGGCTTGCGACCAATGCTCCGGTAATGGCAAACACCAGCACCGAGGCATAGTCGAGAACGCTGATCAGGCTCATTTGCCCTTGAACGGGGCCATGCCCGCCCGCGCCAACTCATCCGCGCGTTCATTTTCGGGATGGCCAGCGTGGCCTTTGACCCATTCCCACGTGACCTTATGGCGCGCGTTGGCCGCGTCCAGTCGCTGCCACAGCTCGGCATTTTTCACAGGTTTTTTCGCGGCGTTCGTCCAGCCGTTTTTCTTCCAGCCAAAGATCCAGCCGGTAATGCCGTTTTTTACATAGTTACTGTCAGTAACGATGGTAATCTCGGTCGTCCGTTCCAGTGCTTCAAGCGCGCTGATCGCGGCCATAAGCTCCATCCGGTTGTTGGTCGTTTCAGGTTCGCCGCCCTTAAGCTCGCGTTCTTTGACGACGGTGTCGCCATCCATCGCACGCATCAAAGCACCCCAGCCGCCGGGGCCGGGATTGCCTGAACAGGCCCCATCAGTATATGCAATCAGCTTCGCCATGCGCGCAGGCATACCCAGTCTGCCTCGGTGCCGTCCAGTCCCTTATCGCGGCCTTTTTTGCGATCCGTGACGTTTAATCCGGCATCGGTCAGCAGTGTCACCAGTTCGTCTTCGGTGAAGTAGGTATAGAGCCGCCCGATGCGGTCGCGCTTTTCGCCCGTGCCGAGTTTCACACCGATGTGAAATACCCCGCCGGGGTGTAGCGCGCGGGCGATGTTGGATAGGTGTCTTGGCATGTCGGTCCGGGGGGCGTGGAGCAGGCTGAAGTTGGCCCAGATGCCATCGTAGCAATCAACCTCTTTCAGATCGTCGAAACTTCCGATCTTGGCCGTGATGTTTGCGTTTTGGGCGGCAAGGGCAACCATTTCGGCCACGGGATCCATCGCGGTAACATTCAAGCCCGCCTTTGCCATCTCAGCTGCCGCGATACCGGGGCCGCAGCCAAGGTCCAAGACCTCTCCGCCGGGTTTGACCGATGTGATGAAGGCGGCCAGCAAGGGATCGCCAGCCAGATTTGATGTGACCGACGCGTATTCATTTGCTTGCGCGGCATAGACGCTCAGCGTTTCGTGGTCGCTCAAAGGAACACGCCGGTGGCGAGAGAGGCGAGCACGATTGCCGTCAGCAAAACGCGCAGCTTCATCCACCATTCGGGGGCAAGGCCCCATCGCCAAAACGCAAAGTCCAGAATCAATAAACCGCCAAAGCCGAACATCAGGTTTAGCCCTGCGCCAACGGGGCCGCCGCCGGTCATGAAGAAAGCCCACAGCGCCGGAATAACGGAGAGCGCATAGCCCGTCCCCGCCTGCGCGCCTGTTGCTTTGGTGGCAAAGCCCCAGAGTATGCCGGACATGAAGGACAAGATCACGGCACCATAGAAAAGCTGTATGTATGGCCCAACAAAGCGGCCGCCCAGATTGGCAGCAGCCCAAGTGGCGAGAGGCTGGTTCAAAACCGTTAAAGCACCCCAAACAAATGGTATCAGTCCGGCAAGGCCTAAAAGAAGCGGGGCGCGGGGGATGCCGATCATGCGGGAACGCGCAGGATGCGAGGGACTTTGAACTCGACGTTCTCAACCGCCGTCTCGACCATTTCTTCGGTCACATCATAGCGTGATTTGAAGGCGTCGATAACCTCGTTGATCAGTACCTCCGGGGCAGAGGCACCAGCCGTGATGCCAATGCTGTTGATCCCATCCAAAGCCCGCCAGTCGATGTCATCCGCACGCTGAACCAGTTGCGCGTACGAGCAACCAGCGCGGGATCCAACCTCGACCAGACGTTTCGAATTAGACGAATTGGGCGCGCCGACAACCAGCATCGCGTCGCACTTGGGGGCCATGGCCTTGACCGCTTCTTGACGGTTCGTGGTGGCATAGCAGATGTCTTCCTTGTGCGGACCCACGATAGCAGGGAAACGCGCGTTCAAGGCAGCAACGATATCGGCGGTGTCGTCAATACTCAGCGTTGTCTGGGTAACATACGCGAGCTTTTGCGGATCGCGGACAGTCACAGTTTTGACGTCATCGGGGGTTTCTACCAACAACACTTCGCCGTCGGGCAACTGCCCCATCGTCCCAACAGTTTCTGGGTGGCCTTCGTGGCCAATCATGATCATCTGAAGGCCTGCATCTGCGTGGCGTTGCGCTTCGATATGGACTTTGCTGACCAGCGGGCAGGTGGCGTCGACATAGACCATATTGCGGGCCTGTGCCGCATTCGGAACTGATTTTGGCACACCGTGCGCCGAGAAAATCACGGGGCGATCATCCGGGCATTCAGACAATTCCTCGACAAAGACAGCACCCTTGTCGCGCAGGCCATCCACCACGAATTTGTTATGAACGATTTCATGGCGCACATAGACGGGCGCGCCCCATTTTTCGAGAGCCATTTCGACGATCTTGATGGCGCGGTCCACACCGGCGCAGAAGCCACGTGGCGCGGCCAGGTAGAGGGTCAGGGGCTTTTTCTGCATGGCATGCTCCTTTGGTTGCTCAATAGGTAATTGCTCAAGCATAGATCGTCCAGACCGATGGTCATGCAGTTTGTTCTGGATGTTGACGGGTTTTTTTCCATGCCGTGCCTAGGGATGGCCCAGAGCGCATGGAATACAGTCGGGGCAGCCGGTTTATCTGGAAAACGGAATGAACCGAATCGCCCGCTTAAACTGATGTGCAGTGAAGCGGGCTTTTTCTTGTTTAGTCGTCGTTGCTGTCCCGGGGAGGGCGGCCAATGACATCGCGCAAGTCTTCAAGTTCGATAAAGTTGTCAACCTGCCTGCGCAGATCGTCGGATATCATGGGGGGCTGGCTGCGAATGGTGCTAACAACCGAGACGCGCACGCCTTGACGCTGCAAGCTTTCGACCAATGGCCGGAAATCGCCGTCGCCCGAGAATATGACAATGTGGTCTAGATGGGGAGCAAGCTCCATCGCATCCACGGCCAATTCGATGTCCATGTTGCCCTTAACTTTGCGACGACCCATGCTGTCAGTGTATTCTTTGGCGGGCTTTGTCACCATCGTGAAGCCGTTGTAGGTCAGCCAGTCTACCAAGGGCCGGATCGGAGAATACTCTTCGTTCTCAAGTAACGCGGTGTAGTAGAAAGCCCGCAAAAGCTTGCCGCGGCGCATAAACTCTGTACGCAGAAGCTTGTAGTCGATATCGAAACCGAGGCTTTTGGCGGCTGCGTAAAGATTTGATCCATCAATGAACAACGCTAGCCGTTCGTCTTTATAAAACATGAAATGCCCTTGTTATATTAACTTTTTGAAAAGTGGTTTCAAAAATATTCAACTTGAGTTAGCTTGTTTTCTTGCTGGAAACAATCTGATCAGAGGTAGCATTCTAAGTATCTTTAGTGAGGCAACAAGTGTCAATTGACCATGATCCGTTGGATATTGCAGAGACTAAGCAAAAAAACGCTTGGATCGCTTTGGGGAGCAATCAGTCATCACATGCTGGGGGCCCCAGAGAGACGGTTCAGCAAGCCATTCAAATGATGGAAAACATCGGACTTCAGGTTCGGGGCGTCAGTCGTTTTTTTACAAATCCGGCTTTCCCTGCCGGGTCCGGTCCGGACTATGTCAACGCTGTTGTTTACGTTACGTCGGATTGGTCATGTCTCAAAATACTCGAAGAGCTGCACAAGCTAGAGGCGGGGCTTGGCCGCAAGCGCGATATCCGATGGGCTGCCAGAACTGTTGATCTGGATTTGTTGGCGGTAGGCGACGTGGTCTACCCAGATGTGCAGGTGCAGAATCACTGGCGCAGTCTGCCGCTTTCACAACAGATGAGCCAAACCCCCGATGATCTGATCCTGCCCCATCCGCGTTTGCAGGATCGGGCGTTTGTCCTTGTACCGATGGCTGAAATTGCACCTGATTGGTGTCATCCGGTGCTGAAAAAAACGGTTTTGCAGATGTTGAGTGACCTGCCGCAGCACGATAAAGATCAGGTGGTACCGTCCGATTAAGCGCTTGTAAATCCCGTCAAGGGCTTTTAAACAGTCGGCTTCTTGCAGCACTTATGATTGGAGCATTTATATGGCCCGCGTCACCGTTGAAGATTGTGTGGACAAAGTTCCAAACCGTTTCGAGCTGGTAATGCTCGCGGCGCATCGTGCCCGTGAAATCGCCGCAGGATCACCAGTTACTGTCGACCGCGATAATGACAAAAACCCTGTCGTTTCCTTGCGTGAGATCGCAGACGAGACTCAGTCCGCTGATGATCTGCGCGAGCGTTTGATCGAAAGCAACCAGAACCAGATTGAAATCGATGAGCCTGAAGAAGATGCGATGGCGCTGTTGATGGGTGCTGAAAAGGACAAGCCGGAAGAAGACAGCATGTCTGAAGAAATGCTGCTTCGGCAACTGATGGCGGCACAAGGGCAGGGCTAAGGCCCGCGCCCTGCGGGGCAATAAGGCAGGACATGCATGAACACCGCCGACATTACGGCTGACGATCTTGTCGCGCTTGTTCGCGCCTACAACCCTAAAACTAATGAAAAACACGTCCGGATGGCCTATGATTTTGGCCAGACGATGCACGAGGGGCAGTTTCGCCACTCGGGAGAGCCCTATTTCACGCATCCGGTTTCTGTTGCGGCAATCCTGACCGAACAGCAACTGGACGATGCGACAATCATCACAGCTTTGCTTCATGACACGATAGAGGACACGAAAGCGTCTTACGCCGAAGTCGAAAAGCGCTTTGGCCGCGATGTGGCCGAACTGGTTGATGGTGTGACGAAGCTTACCAATTTGCAGCTAAGTTCAACTGAGACAAAGCAGGCCGAGAATTTCCGCAAGCTTTTCATGGCGATGTCCAAGGACCTGCGGGTAATCTTGGTCAAGCTGGCGGACCGGTTGCACAATATGCGCACGATCAAGTCGATGCGCGCTGACAAGCAAATCCAGAAAGCGCGCGAAACGATGGATATCTATGCCCCGCTTGCGGGCAGGATGGGCATGCAATGGATGCGCGAAGAGCTTGAGGATCTGGCATTTCGCGTTCTGAACCCTGAAGGCCGGCAATCGATTATCCGACGTTTCATCACGCTCCAACGTGAAACGGGTGATGTGATCCAGCGCATTACAGGCGACATGCGTCTGGAACTGGAAAAGGCGGGCATTGAGGCTGAAGTGTTCGGGCGCGCCAAGAAACCTTATTCGATCTGGCGTAAGATGCAGGAGAAAGATCAATCTTTCTCGCGGCTGTCTGACATCTATGGCTTTCGGGTTATCACGACTTCGGACGATGAGTGTTACCGTGCCCTTGGCGTGATCCACCGACGTTGGCGGGCGGTGCCGGGACGTTTCAAGGATTATATCAGCCAGCCCAAAACTAACGGCTACCGCTCAATCCATGCCACAGTGTCGGGGCGCGACGGCAAACGGGTCGAAGTCCAGATTAGAACGCGCCAGATGCATGATGTGGCTGAAACAGGTGTTGCGGCGCATTGGTCTTACCGTGATGGGGTGCGCTCGAAGAACCCGTTTGCTGTCGATCCCGTCAAGTGGATTGCACAATTGACGGAACAGCTGGATTCCGAGGAGGATCACGAAGATTTCCTCGAAGCCGTCAAGCTTGAAATGTATGCAGATCAGGTGTTTTGTTTTACGCCTAAAGGCGAGGTGGTAAAGCTTCCTCGCGGTGCCACCCCGATTGATTTCGCCTATGCCATCCACACCCGGATCGGATCCGCTTGCGTCGGTGCCAAGATTGACGGGATGCGTGTGCCCTTGTGGACACGCGTCAAGAACGGACAATCGATTGAGATCATAACCGCGCAGGGTCAGACACCGCAGGTCACGTGGTTGGATATTGCGACGACCGGCAAGGCCAAAACCGCGATCCGCCGGTCCCTGCGCGAAGTCGACCGTGCGCGCTTTGTCAGTCTTGGCCGCGAATTGGCACGCTCTGCTTTCGAGCAGATTGGCAAGACCGCGACCGAAAAGGTGTTGCGCACGGCGGCGCGGAATCTGCGCTTGAAAAGTGCGGAAGACCTTATGGAAAAACTGGGATCGGCAGACCTGACGGGCCGCGAAGCCGTTCAAGCTGTCTATCCCGAGTTGAAGCCGAAACCCGGCGAGCAGGTGGACCGCAAGCGTGCGGTTGTGGGCCTTCAGCCGGGGCAATCGTATGACAGGGCACCTTGCTGCCAGCCGCTGCCCGGGGAACGCATTGTCGGCATTACTTTTCGTGGCAAGGGTGTGACGATCCATTCAATTGATTGTGAACGGCTTTCTGCCTACGAAGACCAGCCGGAACGCTGGCTGGACCTGCGTTGGCATGAAGGTCAGCACCCGGCTATCTACGGTGCTACACTGGATCTGACCATTGGCAATGGTGCTGGTGTCTTGGGGCGGATCTGTACCTTGATTGGTCAGTCCTCGGCCAATATCTCGGATTTGGAATTTCTTGACCGCAAGCCTGACTTTTACCGTTTGCTGATCTATGTGGAGTTACGAGACATAGCGCATCTTCATTCCTTGATTCCAACCATAGAAGCGGAACGCGAAGTAGCCGAGATCAGCAGGCACAGAAACATGAAGTTGCAAAGAGCACCCGATTAAAACGCCTAAGGGCGCTCAATTCCCCTCCCGGACCCAAGGAAAAGCAGTTGATTTTTAAACGTCGCGATCCAAAGCCAACATTGCGCGCCATGGCCGAGTTCATGTGGCCGCGTGGTGGTTGGACGCGGGCGTTTCACTATGTCAAACACCGGATGCGCCGTTTGCCCGATACGCCCGAACGTATCGCGAGGGGGATCTGGGCGGGCGTGTTTACCACTTTCACGCCGTTTTACGGTTTGCATTTTATTGTGGCCGCGCTGGTGTCCCGGCTGATGCAGGGTAATCTGCTGGCGGCTTTGATGGGGACGTTTTTTGGCAATCCGCTCACCTATGTGCCGATTGGCCTATCCTCGTTGTCTATGGGGCATTGGATTTTAGGCTCTGCGATGCTGGATGGAGAGCATCGTTCCTTTGGTGGCAAGTTTGTGGATGCCGGCTCTGATCTTTTTGCGAATTTCGTGGCGATTTTTACCAGCGATGACATGGATTGGGCGGGTCTTGCTGTCTTCTGGAGTCAAGTGTTTTACCCCTATCTGATTGGCGGCATTTTGCCCGGTATCATCTGCGCCACGATTGCATATTATCTGTCTGTACCCTTGCTGCGCGCCTATCAAAAACGGCGCAAAGGGGTCATCAAGGCAAAATTTGAAGCGCTCAAGAAAAAGGCTGCGGCCAAGGCCGAAGCAAAACGCATCGCAGAGCGCACGGCGCAGAAGGGGAAAGATCATGGTAGCGCAAGGTAAGCTTCGACTTGGGGTCAATATCGATCATGTCGCCACAGTCAGAAACGCACGCGGGGGGGCCTATCCTGATCCTTTGCGGGCAGCACGCGCAGCCCAAGAGGCTGGTGCCGATGGGATCACCGCGCATCTGCGTGAGGATCGCCGTCACATCACCGACGCTGATATCGAAGGGTTGCAAGAAATCCTGACGGTGCCGCTGAACTTTGAGATGGCCGCCACAGATGAAATGCAAGCGATTGCGTTGCGCCATCGGCCCCATGCCGTTTGCATCGTGCCGGAAAAGCGCCAGGAACGGACCACGGAAGGCGGGCTTGAGGTCGCGCGCGAAGAAAACCGGCTGGCGCATTTCATCGCTCCGCTGCGCGAGGCGGGTTGCCGGGTCAGTATTTTCATCGCTGCCGACAAACGCCAGATCGAGGCTGCCAACCGGATCGGAGCCGAGGTGATCGAGTTGCATACCGGTGCTTATTGCGATGCGTTCAGCGAAGGCAATTGGGAGCAGGCGCAAAAAGAGCTGCAAAAGCTCGAGGAAATGGCGAAGTTTGGGCGTGATCTGGGATTGGAAATCCATGCAGGTCACGGCTTGACCTATGATACGGTTTCACCTGTTGCGGCGTTTCCAGAGGTGCAGGAACTTAACATCGGGCATTTCCTGATTGGCGAAGCGATTTTCTTGGGTCTTGGGCCTGCGATACACGAGATGCGCCGTTTGATGGATGATGCGCGCGATAGCTAGGGTGCGGCTTGCGGTCCTGATTCTAGGCGGCCTTCTGGCGCTTGTATCAGTGTGGCAGTTGGAAAAAGCACGAAGTGGTGTCGAAATAACCGCTCTCTTTCTGGGCCAGACACCTGTGACCCGCTACGCCTTGCCAAGCGGGGATGGGCCCGTGGTGGTGATCGCACATGGCTTCGCAGGATCCCGCCAGATGATGCAGGCCTATGCGCTTCCCCTCGCGCAGGCCGGATACCGTGCCTATGCATTTGATTTTTTAGGCCACGGGCGCAACCCGGTTCCGATGTCTGGCGATTTGACCAAGATTGAAGGGACGACGCAGGTGCTGGTCAATCAGACGGTTGAAGTCGCACAGGCTTTTGCAGAGCCTCGCCAACCTGTCGCCCTTTTGGGTCACTCAATGGCGACCGACATTATTATCCGCGCCGCGCAACAGCTTGACGTGGGGCCAGTCGTGGCAATCTCTGCGTTTTCGGGGGCAGTCACGGTGGCCAAGCCTGATGATCTGCTCGTGATTTCCGGCCAATGGGAGGCGCGTCTGCGCGAGGCTGCGTTGGAATATGTGCAGATGATTGACCCCGCAGCGCAAGAAGGCATGGTCGTTGAAACAGACAGCGTTCGCCGGATGGCTTTTGTGGCACCTTACACTGAACATGTCAGTGTTTTACAAAGTCGCGACGCCCGCAGGCAAGCGCTTGCCTGGCTGAATGAAAGCTACCAGCGTACGAATACTGCTGCGGTGCCACCCACAGGTTGGTGGTTGGTTGGACTGTTGGCTGCAGTGGTCGCACTTGCCTATCCGTTGGCACAAGTGTTGCCTGCCACGGTCAAATCCGTCACCCGTCTAAGTTTTCGCAAAGCACTGCTGGCAACGGTTATTCCTGCGACTGTGGTCCCTTTGGTTGCAACAACCATCAACCCGAATTGGCTGCCAGTGCTGGTTGCGGACTATCTGGCGCTGCATCTTGCACTTTATGGCATGCTGCAACTGCTGTTGCTGCGGCTCTTTGGTTTGCGGTTTGGGTCGGTTTCGATATTGGGAATAGCCGCTTTGGTGCTTTGGGGTATCGGGGCATTTGGCTTGGCGTTGGATAGATACGGTGCGAATTTTGTGCCCAATGCGGATCGGCTTTGGGTGATATTGGCGCTTTGTTTGGGAACAGTGCCATTTATGCTGGGTGATGCGATGGCAACACAGGGCGGGGTCAGGCCAATGTGGCAACGGCTTGGCCTGCGGTTTTTCTTCTTTGCCTCGCTTGGTGGCGCTATCGCGCTTGATTTCAGTGGCCTGTTCTTTTTACTGCTGATCGGTCCGGTGATTGTGCTGTTCTATATCGTTTTTGGTCTGATGGGGCGCTGGACGGCGCAGAGGGCGGGAGCGGTTTCGTCTGGTTTGGGGCTGGGACTAATACTGGCATGGGCGCTTGGGGTTAGCTTTCCCTTTGTGGCCATATCGGGGTAAGAGATACCTCAACACAAAAAGCGAGGCCGCGCATGATCCTGGGTATCGGTACTGATCTGGCAAATATCGAACGCATCCAAGGGACGTTGGACCGTTTTGGTGACCGCTTTCGAAACCGTGTTTTCACCGAGGTTGAGCAGAACAAGGCCGAACGTCGGCGGGATGTGGCCGGAACCTATGCCAAACGCTGGGCCGCCAAAGAGGCGTGTTCAAAGGCGCTTGGGACAGGTCTGCGGATGGGCATTGCGTGGCGGGATATGGCTGTCAGCAACCTGCGTACGGGCCAGCCGGTCATGCAGGTCACGGGATGGGCGGCAGAACGTCTTGCGCAAATGACCCCGGCAGGGCACGAAGCGATTATTCACGTAACCTTGACTGACGATCACCCTTGGGCGCAGGCGTTTGTCGTGATCGAGGCGCGCCCGATGATGCCGCAACAAGAATAACAGTGTTTCAGGGCCGCAGTTGCGCGCTTGACTGGTGTTGCTCGGCTTGACTTGGGCCTATCCTGCCCGCATGTAACCACAAACGTATCATCAGGAGCGCCACGATGGCTGCGAAGGAAAAAACCGGCAACGCTTTTGTCGAAACGATCAAGACCATTGTCTATGCGTTGGTGATTGCAGGCATCTTCCGGACCCTATTTTTTCAGCCGTTCTGGATCCCGTCCGGTTCGATGAAAGAGACTCTTCTGATTGGCGATTTCCTATTCGTGAACAAGATGGCTTATGGCTACTCCTACGCGTCTTGCCCCAGCGTGATCATCCCGCGCATTGGCGTAAATATCGATGCAAAAGATATCTGCGGTGTTTTTGATGGCGACAACGAACGACTGTTTGGATCAGAGCCCGAACGCGGGGATGTTGCAGTGTTTCGTCACCCTGTTTCGGGTCGCGACTATATCAAACGCTTGATCGGTTTGCCCGGGGATACAATTCAGATCACCCAAGGTGTCGTCAGTATCAACGGCGTGCCGGTTGAGTTGCGTGGTGATGGGGTATTTGAGGAAGCGATGGAGCGGCAGGGGCCGCAAGGCATGCGCCCCCGTTGCGAAAATGGTGCCATCGGCGAGGGTGGCACTTGTATGAAATCCCGCCAGATCGAAACGCTGCCTAACGGCGTTGAGCACGCGATTCTGAACATCGGTAATCAGGCATCCGACAATACTGGTGTCTACACTGTCCCGGTGGGGCATTACTTTTTTATGGGTGACAACCGTGACAACTCGGCTGACAGCCGTCTGGCCCAGCAGGCCGGTGGCGTTGGCTTTGTCCCGTTTGAGAACCTGATCGGTCGCGCTGACCGTATTGTGTTCAGCTCTGGTGGCAGGTCGATGCTGTTTTTCTGGACATGGCGCAGCGACCGCTTTTTCAAAGCAATCAAGTGAAACTGAGCGCAGATCTTCGGGCCTTTGAAGGCCGGATCGGGCATAGATTCGCCTCGCCCGATTTGCTAATTCGCGCCGTCACGCATGCGTCGATGTCATCTGCCAACCGCGACGATAACCAGCGGCTCGAATTTCTGGGCGACCGCGTTTTGGGCCTTGTGATGGCCGAGGCGTTGCTGTCGCTTGATACAAAAGCGACCGAGGGGCAGTTGGCCCCTAGGTTTAACGCATTGGTGCGCAAGGAAACCTGCGCAGATGTTGCCCGTGACATCGATATCGGTGCCGTGCTCAAGCTGGGACGGTCTGAGATGTTATCAGGCGGGCGGCGCAAACAAGCCTTGCTGGGGGACGCGATCGAAGCGATCATCGCAGCCGTTTATCTGGACAGTGGTTTTGACGCCGCGCGGGAACTGATTTTGCGGTTGTGGGGCGAGCGTGTACAAAGCGTCAAGCAAGATGCCCGCGACGCAAAAACCGCATTGCAGGAATGGGCGCAGGCCCGCGGCTATCCGCCGCCGGCCTATGTGGAAACGGACCGTAAGGGACCTGATCATGCACCGCTGTTTACGATTACTGTAGAGGTTGAAAGCGGCGCGAATGCAGGCGCAACCGCACCCTCGAAACGTCAGGCCGAACAGGCCGCCGCCAAAACACTCTTGGCACAATTGGAGAAGAACTCATGACCACCCGCGCTGGCTTTATCGCCCTGATCGGTGAGCCCAATGCGGGCAAATCCACACTGCTCAACCGGATGGTTGGCGCAAAAGTGTCCATTGTGACCCATAAGGTTCAAACGACACGCGCCCGCATTCGCGGCGTTGCGATGGAAGGCGAAAGCCAGTTGGTGTTTGTCGATACACCCGGTCTGTTTCAGCCGCGCCGCCGGTTGGACCGGGCCATGGTTGCGGCCGCTTGGGGTGGGGCCGCGGATGCCGATCTGGTGGTTCTGCTGATCGAGGCCAACCGTGGTGTCACCGAAGGAGTGGAGCGCATTCTGGAAGGGCTTGCCAACATCGGGGAAGGCCGCAAGGTTGCGCTGGCGATCAACAAGATCGACCGCGTCGAAGCACCCGTGCTGCTTGGCCTGAGCAAAGACATCAACGACCGCTACCCATTTGCGGAAACATTCATGATCTCTGCCGAACGCGGGCATGGCGTTGACGTGCTGCGCAAGTGGTTGGCGGGTGAAGTTCCCGAAGGGCCATGGCTTTATCCTGAAGACCAGATTGCGGATTTACCGATGCGCATGATCGCCGCAGAAATGACCCGCGAAAAGCTGACCTTGCGGCTGCACCAGGAACTGCCTTACCAAATGACGGTCGAGACGGAGAATTGGGAAGAGCGAAAGGACGGGAGCGCGCGGATTGACCAACTGATCTATGTGATCCGCGACGGTCACAAGGGCATCGTGCTGGGCAGTAAGGGCGAGACGATCAAGTCTGTCAGCAAGGCTGCCCGTGAGGAGCTGGAAGAATTTCTGGGTCGTAAGGTCCATCTGTTCTTGCAGGTCAAAGTGCGACCAAACTGGCTGGAAGAAGCCGAGCGCTATACCGAAATGGGACTGGAATTCAAGGACGGCAATGTCTGAGTGCTTGGCGGACCGGCCCTTCGGGGAGGATTTTTTTCCATTTGGAATTAGGGTGTTGGTATGGCGCGGCTGACGGCGCGGTTCTGGGTCGACGCCTATCTGGCGCGGCTGAGAGTGTATGACATACCAGCATTTGTAGTGGCGCACGGAGATGACACGGGCGGGGCCGTTCTTGTCAAGCTTGCAACACTTGATGGCAATGCCGTCTTGTTTCAAAAAAGCTTTGATCTGCTGAGCGGGGAGCGCGCTTGGGTGGAGATGGCCAGCGGTTCCGAGCGCGATATTGATGCGTCGATCAGCAAGCAACGCGGGTTTGACCCGGATCTTTGGGTGATCGAGGTAGAGGACCGGCAGGGACGGCACTTGCTGCACGACGAGGGCCTTAGCTGATGGAGTGGCGCGATCAGGGAATATTGCTGAGCGTGCGGCGACATGGTGAAACCTCGGCGATTATAGAGGTTTTCACCCCGACCCAAGGGCGGCATGCCGGCATTGTGCGCGGTGGTACCAGCCGCAAGATTGCACCCATTCTACAGCCCGGCGCACAGTTGGATGTCGCTTGGCGGGCGCGACTTGAGGATCATATCGGGGCTTTTTCAGTCGAACCGGTGCGCAGCCGAGCCGTGTCCGCGATGCAGGACAGATTAAGCCTCGCCGGGTTGAACACCGTAACAGCGCTTTTGTCTTTTTGCTTGCCTGAACGCGAACCGCATCCGCCACTTTACCACCGAACCCAAGCCTTGCTGGACCTGTTGGATCAGGGTGATTTGTGGCCCTTGGCCTATCTGCAATGGGAACTGAGCCTGCTTGAAGAGTTGGGATATGGCCTGGATCTGACAGTTTGTGCTGTCACCGGTGCGACTGAAGGGTTGATGTTTGTTTCACCAAAATCGGGCAGGGCTGTGACTCGCGAGGGAGCGGGGGAATGGGTGGATAAGATGCTGCCTTTGCCACAGGTTTTGCGCGGCGAGGGGGATGCGAGCAATGCACAGATTGCAGCAGGGTTCAGGACCACCGGCTATTTTCTGGAGCACCGTCTTGCCCGCGATCTAGGTGGAAAGCCGTTGCCGGAGGCGCGTGCAAGGTTTGTGGACGCCTTTAGTCGGAAGCGGTAAACACCATTTTCAGCCCGTCGGTGTTGGACAAAATCATCGTGCCGGCAAGGACTTCAGAAATTGTGGCCTGACCGAGTGCGTTGAAGAACTGGGTTTCATCGGTCAAGGCAGGACATGCCATTTTCGTTGATATCAGGGCCTCTGCCTTGAACCATGGGTACGGGACAGACATGTTCGCTGTATAGCTGTTGCACGGCCCTTGCCCAACAATTCTATCTTTCTGAGAAAAGGTAATTGTGGCGGTCTGGTCAAATGGCTTGTCATCCAGTTCGGTCAACCGCCAAGTTTTGTCTGACGCGCCATAGCTTCGCAGCGTTTCGTCCCTGTCGCATGCGACAAGCGTCGCAAGGACCATTGCGAATGCAGCAATCTTAACCATTTTGTTTCCAAAAATTTGATGCCGACCCGGTTGCCACCAGATCGGGCAAGCCATTTTCAACCAAGCAGGCGCCGCGCGATGACTTGCGCTTGAATTTCGGCGGCACCCTCAAAGATGTTCAGGATGCGGGCGTCACAAAGGACGCGGCTGATTTTGTACTCCAGGGCAAAGCCGTTCCCACCGTGGATTTGCAGACCGTTATCGGCAGCGGCCCAAGCTACGCGTGCGCCCAGCAGTTTTGCCATGCCTGCTTCGACATCACAGCGTCTGCCTTCATCTTTTTCGAAAGCTGAGAAATACGTTAATTGGCGCGCAACCATGATTTCGACGGCCATCATTGCTAGTTTTGACGACACACGAGGGAAATTGATCAGGGATTTGCCAAACTGCTTGCGATCGATCGCATATTGCATCGAGATATCCAGCGCCGATTGCGCCACACCAATCGCGCGGGCTGCAGTTTGAATGCGAGCCGACTCAAACGTTTCCATCAACTGTTTGAAGCCTTTGCCTTCCTCGCCGCCCAGCAGGTTATCGCCATCGACTTTGAAGCCGTCAAAGGCCAGTTCGTATTCCTTCATGCCACGATATCCAAGCACCTCAATCTCACCACCTGTCATGCCATCGGTCGGGAAAGGGTTGGCATCGTCGCCAGGAGTCTTTTCGGCAAGAAACATCGACAGACCTTTGTAATCGGTCGTGTTGGGATCTGTGCGCGCAAGCAGGGTCATCACATGAGTGCGCGATGCGTGCGTGATCCAGGTTTTGTTGCCGGTGATCGTATAGTTTTCGCCTTCTTTCACTGCGCGTGTCCGCAAGGAACCTAGGTCTGAACCCGTATTCGGTTCGGTAAAGACAGCAGTGGGCAATGTTTCGGCGCTTGAAATGCGGGGAAGCCATTTCGCTTTCTGCGCGTCCGTGCCGCCTGCAATGATCAGCTCGGCTGCGATTTCCGATCGCGTAGCAAGCGAGCCCACGCCGATATAACCACGCGACAATTCTTCGGAGACAACGCACATCGACGCTTTTGACAAACCAAAACCGCCGAACTCCTCGGGAATCGTCAATCCGAACACGCCCATTTCCGCCAGTTCGGTGATGACCTCCATCGGTATCAGTTCGTCCTTGAGGTGCCATTCGTGCGCAAACGGCTCTACCTTGTCGATTGCGTACCGACGGAACTGCTCGCGAATCATCTCTAGCTCTTCATCGAGCCCAGAGCGGCCAACCGTAATGTTTGCGGAGTGCTCTTGCATCAACTCTACCAACCGGGTGCGGGCAGCTTGGGTATTACCATGTTGAGTGAGCGTCTGGATCGCCGGATCCATCAGGCCGCGCTGGTCTTCTTGACCCAATCCCATATCCTGCAAGCGCAGAATTTCAGCTTGGTTCATCTGAATACCGCCGTAGATCTGCCAGAGGTATTCACCAAACGCAATCTGATGGATCAATTGTTCCGTTTCGCCGAAGAGGCCGTCACCATTGAGTTTTTCAGCCCAAAGCTGCATCTGGTTCAGCGATTGCGCATAGGTCGCCAGCCAGGCCAAGCCATGTGCAGCTGTCTGGTTTGCCTCGACCAACGCGTTCGATACGCGCCCGTCTTCCGAAACCATATGGCGCACAGACACCTTGGCTTTTTCCAAGATCCTATCGACAGGTCCAAGCGCCGAGGCGGTCAAACCAAGAAGATCCCCAAGTACGATTTGCGACCCCATCGTCAGGTCTTGTCCATCATGCGCCATTTTCTACGATCCTTTACTAACTTGTGTGGGGCATATCTCTTTCGCACTTGCAGCACAATAAAGATACGTTTGCGTGCGTCAATTTGGTTTAAAATTACGCGGCTGATTTGCCGTGCGCTTGCCACAGCAACTGATATGAAGTCGGAATGGACATAATATTCGCATTTTTGACACCACAGCAGATGCTCTTTGCTTTTGGAGTCGCCCTTGTGGCGGGCTTTATCAAGGGGGTTGTGGGATTCGCGATGCCGCTTGTTTTGATTTCGGGTTTGACCATCTTCTTGCCGCCGGAACTTGCCCTGGCTGGTCTGATCTTTCCAACACTCGTGACAAACCTCTTCCAAGCCTTGCGGCAGGGCGTGAAAGCGGCCTGGGCGTCGATACTATTCTTTAAAGTCTTCCTGATTTCAGGCGGCATAATGCTTGTGATGTCCGCCCAGACGGTACGATTTTTGCCAACCCAGACAATGCTGCTGGTCATCGGCGTGCTGATAACGCTTTTCGCGCTTTGGCAGTTGGCTGGCCGGTCGTTCAGTCTGAAGCAACGTTCCACCAAGGTTGAAGTGCTTGTTGGGGGCTTTGCGGGGGCCGTTGGTGGTGTTTCTGGGGTATGGGGGCCGCCCACTGTGGCTTACCTCACAGCGCTTGGTACACCGAAGAAAGACCAGATGCGCGTGCAAGGCGTTATTTATGGGCTAGGCGCGGTAGCTTTGCTTTTTGCTCACTTCGGGTCAGGCGTTTTACGCGCCGAGACTGTTCCGTTTTCGGTGGTCATGATTCTGCCAGCTCTGGCAGGAATGTGGCTTGGCAGTCAAATCTCGGACAGGATTGATCAGGCGTCGTTTCGAAAAGCGACGCTTGTCGTTCTTTTGGTTGCAGGCGCAAATCTGGTGCGCCGTGGGCTGATGGGGTGATCCCTCAGCTTTGACGGGCGACGGTCACACCCGAGACGTCTTCAATGAACGTCACAATACGCGATTTCACAGCATCGTCTTTAATGGATGCCAGTGCACTTACGATTTCTACGCTGGGATCGCTTTTGGGTGCATCGTTTGTGTTGTCATGCAGGCCTTCAAAGAAGAAGGACGGCGTCACATCAAGAATCTGCGATAATTCAAAAAGCCGACTGGCTGCCACCCGGTTCGAACCAACCTCGTATTTTTGGATTTGCTGAAACGACAGGTTCAGTCTCTTGGCAACGTCGGTCTGTGAAAGCCGGCGCAAAGTTCTGATTTGCTTTAATTTTTTGCCGACGTGAATGTCTACTGGATGGGACATAATCGTATTACCTCTGGTTGTTGTGATAATAGTGATCGCCAAAACGCCTTATCCGATCAATTAGCTAGATTTTTTCAATTTGGAGTTATGAATCTTCTCTCGACCTGTTATCAATAACACATTAATGTATTATAAATTTACCATCGGGTCGACATGAACAAAGAAACCAAGATTGAAGTCGGAAAAGGGATTGGCGTGAAGACGCCCGCCTTGCTGTACGAGATGATCCGCTCTTTTGTGGTTTTGTCGGACACGTTGAACCTTAGCCATGCGGTATTACGGCTTGAAAGCACACGTCAGACAGTGCGGCGACATATCACAAACCTCGAAGAAATTATGGGCGAAACGCTGTTTGTTGTTGATGATCGTCGCTACCAACTTACCGAGGCGGGGAGGGGGGCGTTGCCCGAAGCGGTTGATTTGCTTGCTCGCGGCGAAGTTTGGGCAAATGGCAAAATTCGCGACGTCAATGGCTTGCTGCGGCTTTCCCATGAAGAACCCAACGGCTGGTCGTTCTACCAACAGCAACAACCTTTGACACAGATATGGAATCTCGAATCAGCTGTCCTGCGCGATGTCTTCAGGGGATGGGTCGACAGTAATGGCGAGTTGGAAAGCCCCGAGTTTCAAAAACACCGACCCTACATTCTGGTTTACCGTGATTCGCCAAATGGGTGGATTTGCGTCGAGTTGGGAGAAGAATCATTTTATACAAAATGGTGGGGTTGGTCTAATGCCCGCAGCAGTATTGGACGTCCTTTGGGACAATTTCCAGGTGGGCCCGAATTTGCCGAAATGCTGAACGTACCGTTTCGCGAGGTGCAAGCGACCGGTGCTGTACGACTGGACGAGGTCGTGACACAGATACCCCGAGAGGATAACGGGCTGCCCATCCCCCTTGCATATAAGAGACTTTTGCTTGCGAGTCGTTTCCCTGACGGTAGTTTTGCACTGATCGCGGTGGTAGACAGATCGCGGTCCGTCACGATTTCAGGACTTGATCAGTCGACTTTGGACGTGATGCCTGCTGATGCAATTGTGGCATTTTAAAGGCTTTTCGAAAAAACGAGCACATAATTCCTGTTTGAGTTAAACTTTGGTGAGTAAATGCATCAAAGGAGATTCTCAAATGACGCTGCATAGTTTTCAAGATGGTGAACGTTTCATTGCCAACAGCATGGCGTTGCTGGCCGAAGCAGAGATTGAATTGAACGTCGGATATGACTTTGACGAGTACCACGAACTGTTGAAAGAGGCGCGCCCCGGTCACCTTCTAGGGATGCCGTTTGACCCTGCGCTGCACGAGATGAATCAGGACAATGCGTTTTGGATTGTCGGGCGTAACGCCAAGAATGATATCATGCACACACAGGCAATGCGGATGCTGGACCTGCAAGGCATGAACCTTGCTGAACATCTGCGCCGCTCGTTCACGGAATTCCCGCCGCCCGGTGTAGATATTGATTTGCAGCGCTCTCGCTACCGCGCAGGGCCTGGCGCGCACAAGATCTCTGGAAAGGTCTGTTATCATGGGGAATTCTGGGTAGGCTCCACACCCCGAGAGTTCCGCAACGCCGGGTTGTCATCGGTTCTTGGGCGCTATGCGTTCTGGCAGGCAATCCAGCATTGGAACCCTGATTATGTCATTGCCTTCATGCAGAATTCAGTCGTTTTCAAAGGGTTTCCCGCGCGTCATGGATATATGCATACCGAACCCGGCACTTTGCGTTGGTTTATGACAGGACAGGACACGCCGATCGAAGGTTTCATGTCCTACATGGGCACTGATGATCTGCGGTTTATTCTGGAAATGCCTTTATCGGATATTGCTTCTCAGGCCGCCTAAATTAAAGAAGCCGCAGTAATCTGCGGCTTCCTGATTGCAAATCTGTTGTGTCTTTAGCCGATTGCGGCGGCTTTCACGTCGTCATCGATATATGGCATATATTGTTCAAAGTTCCCCGAGAACATTTTAACCAGTCGTGCTGCCTGACGATCGTATGAGTCGGGATTGTCCCACGTGCGGCGGGGATCAAGCAAGATATCGGCAACGCCGGTAACTGCTACTGGCACCTGAAAGCCGAAATTCGCATCCTTGCGGTATTCAACATCTGCCATCGCACCTTCCAGCGCTGCTGTCAGCAGGGCTCGCGTCGCTTTGATCGGCATACGACTGCCTGTTCCGTAGGCACCCCCTGTCCAGCCGGTATTCACCAGCCAGCAGGTCGCGCCGTGGGTCGCGATCTTTTCACGCAACAGGTTGCCGTAAACCTCAGGACGGCGGGGCATAAAGGGTGCGCCAAAGCAGGTTGAGAAAGTTGGCTCTGGCTCTGTTACGCCTCGCTCGGTCCCGGCAACCTTCGAGGTGAAGCCAGAGAGGAAGTGGTACATTGCCTGCGCCGGGGTCAGCCGCGCAATCGGAGGCAAGACGCCGAAAGCGTCACAGGTCAGCATGATGATGTTCTTGGGATGGCCGCCTGTCGCCTTTGCTGACGCGTTGGAAATATAGTGCAGCGGGTAGGCGCAACGCATGTTTGCGGTCAGCGAGTCGTCTTCGAAATCAAGCTCTTTGGTCTCTTCGTCAAAAACCATGTTCTCGATGACAGTCCCGAATTTTTCGGTTGTGGCGTAAATCTCGGGCTCGGCTTCACGGCTTAGGTTGATGGTCTTGGCATAACAGCCACCTTCAAAGTTGAACGTGCCGTTATCTGACCAACCATGCTCATCATCACCGATCAACGTGCGTTCGGGGTCGGCGGAAAGTGTGGTCTTGCCTGTTCCCGAAAGTCCAAAGAATATAGCCGTATCAACGGGGTTGCCTGTGGCGTGATTGGCCGAGCAGTGCATCGGCATAACGCCTTTTCCCGGCAGCAGATAATTCAACAGGGTGAAGACAGATTTTTTGTTCTCGCCCGCGTACTCGGTGCCACCGATCAATATCAGCTTTTTGTCAAAGTTCATGGCAATCACGGTTTCGGAGCGGCAGTTGTGCTTTGCCGGATCGGCCGAAAAGCTGGGGCAGTTAATGACAGTGAAGTCGGCAATAAAATCATTCAAAGCATCGCGTTCGGGGCGGCGCAGCATGTGGCGGATGAACAAGCCATGCCATGCCAATTCTGTCACCATCCGGACATTGATCGCGTGTTTTGGATCAGCGCCGCCAACAAGGTCTTGGACGAAATAGTCGCGCCCCTGCATGTGGGTTACCATGTCTTTATGAAGCGCATCGAAACCTTCTGACGACATGGCTGCGTTATTTTCCCACCATATCGAGTCTGCAACGCTATCCGTTTTGACGATATGTTTGTCTTTTGGCGACCGTCCTGTGAACTTTCCAGTGGTGACAAGAAACGTGCCACCCTTGCCCAAGGTGCCTTCTTCGCGCTTGAGTGCCGCTTCGACCAATGCAGGCTCGATCAGGTTGTAATAGACATTCCCTAGACCGCTAATGCCTTGATCTTCGAGGCGGAATTGCGAATTTACGCGGCCTAGTGTCATGTGGAATCTCCCGTAGATGCGTCAGGGTCTGACGCTAGTTTTTGCACAAGATGCTCGGCCCGATTGACCGTATCCGCCTCTTAGCACGTCAATTTATGGTATGAACAGGCGGCTTTGACGCAGTTAGCGCCATCATGTCGTATTTTGTCGGTTGAGCCGGAGGCCTGTGGTGGTAGGTAGTGAAGCATTTTGCATTTATGACACAATAAGTGCGGCAATTTAGTCATTCCTAATCAAATTGTGGCGGAAATACGGCTGGCTACATAGATGATTCGCACTTTAGGATTGATTCGTCAGTGCAAATTGGTGATCAGTAAAAGAAAAAAACGTTAATTGAGCAGTATAAGGAAACAGGCGATGTCCAAAATTGCATTGGTGGATGACGACAGGAATATCCTGACGTCAGTTTCGATGACTCTTGAAGCAGAAGGTTTTGAAGTCGAAACTTACAACGACGGTCAGGCGGCGTTGGATGCTTTCAACAAGAAACTTCCTGACATGGCTGTGCTTGATATCAAGATGCCCCGAATGGACGGGATGGATCTGTTGCAGCGTTTGCGTCAGAAAACGTCAATGCCGGTGATCTTCCTGACGTCAAAGGACGACGAGATCGACGAAGTACTTGGTTTGCGCATGGGCGCAGACGACTATGTCAAAAAACCCTTTAGTCAAAGACTGTTAGTCGAACGTATCCGCGCTCTCTTGCGCCGCCAGGAGGCAGTTGAAACCAACGAGGTGGGTGATACCGAAGAGACTAAAGTGATTGAGCGCGGCGATTTGCGGATGGATCCTTTGCGCCATGCAGTCAGTTGGAAGGGCAATGATGTCTCTCTGACGGTGACAGAATTTCTGCTATTGCAGGCCTTGGCACAGCGCCCCGGCTTTGTGAAATCCCGTGATCAACTCATGGACGTGGCCTATGACGACCAGGTTTATGTCGATGACCGCACCATCGATAGCCACATCAAGCGGCTCCGTAAAAAGATGCGTACGGCAGATGATGAGTTCTCGGCGATTGAGACGCTTTACGGCATCGGCTACAGATATAACGAAGATTGATCTGAAGCATGGCGATAGCCGAGAGGAATTTTGTGCGAGACACAGCCCCACAGGCTCGGGACGGTGATGTTGTGTTGGGCGACGATTGGGTCGCCCCGGACAAGAACACCACCGAAGAATTGCGCGATCATCGCGCGCGCCGGGGCTGGTTCTCGCTGCGCGGGTCGCCTTTGACGCGTAAGATCATCACGTTCAATCTGATCGCTCTAAATATCCTGGTCGCAGGTATTCTTTACCTCAACTCATCCCGTGACAGCCTTGCCGTGCAGCGCGGGGCATCGCTTGTCTCGGAGGCTGAGTTGATCGCCGATGTGTTTGAGGCGCAATTGCCGGCGAACGCCACAATCGAGCTTGCTGCAAATGATCCCGTCGATGTTGCAGCCAGCCTTGACCGCCTTGATCTGCGCAGCGGAATTGAAGTGTTTGTTTTTGACCCTGACGGGGCGCTGTTGTCGCGGTCGGAAGGCCGGACGCCCCAAATGCCAGGCGAGCAGGACCGCAAAACACTTCTTTCAGACGGGCTCAATTGGCTTTGGGCAAAGCTTTCGCAACCTTTTAATCAAGGCGCGAATGCAGAAATTCTACCAATCGAAGACCAATTGACCCCTTTGGTTGCTGAATCGATGGTTGCAGGTACCAAGATCCAGAACAATCTCGATGCGATGGGTGGGACGCTCTTTGCCGTAACGACCCCGATCCTGCAGAACGGTACGGCCATAGGTGTGGTGGCGGTCACCTCTGCTGCTGGTGAGATCGACAATCTTGTGCGGGGCGAGCGTGAGCGCGTGCTTCAGATGTTCGTGATAGCGACGCTTGTTTCCATCGGCCTTAGCCTTGTGCTGGCGTCGACGATTGCAAACCCTCTCGCCGATCTTGCAGCCGCTGCCGAGCTTGGCCGCGACAAAGATGCGCGCAAAATGAACCCGGGTCGCATTCGTATTCCCGATCTGACGGCACGACCAGACGAGATTGGCAGGCTTTCGGGCGCTCTGCGGGGAATGGTTTCGGCGCTTTATAATCGTATTGACGGAAATGAACAATTTGCAGCCGACGTGGCCCATGAAATCAAGAACCCTCTGGCGTCGCTACGCTCTGCCGTTGGCACGTTGCGACTGATCAAGCGCGAAGATCAGCGTGATAAACTGTTGGATGTCATTGATCATGACGTTCGGCGTCTGGACCGGTTGGTGAGCGATATCTCAAACGCTTCGCGTCTCGACAGCGAGTTGGTCAAGGAAGAAGAAGAGCCGTTCGACCTTTTGTCGATGCTTAACAATCTTGGAGAGTATCTGGGTGAAGATGCCCGAAAGAAGGGCATTGATTTTATTACGGACCTTCCAAGCAGTCCCATCATCGTGCACGGGCTAGAGGCGCGTTTGGCGCAGGTTTTCGTGAATCTCATCACCAACGCTTCCTCCTTTTGCGAAGATGGTGATGCCATCCGGGTATGGGCGCGCAAACGCGAAAACCGTGTACTTGTCGTTGTCGAAGATACGGGCCCAGGCATTCCTGATCAGGCACTCTCAAAAATCTTCAAGCGGTTTTACTCTCAACGGCCCGACGAACATTTTGGCAATAATTCCGGGCTTGGGCTTGCCATCTCAAAGCAGATTGTCGAAGCGCATGGTGGTGTGATCTGGGCCGAGAATATCCGCCCAACTGAGGCAGACATCACGTCAGAACCGCTTGGTGCGCGTTTTGTTGTAGGTCTTCCAATCTAGTTAATGTCCCAGTTGATCTTGCCCGAGCAGATCGTCCATGCCACAACAGTTTCTGTGGAAGGGCGTGGGCTAATTATTTTTGGTCCGTCAGGCAGTGGAAAGTCTGCGTTGGCCTTGCAACTGATTGCCTTGGGGGCAACGCTCGTTGCCGATGATCGCACTATTTTAACCAAGGTTTCGACGGGGCTGCTTGCCAATTGTCCAACGTCGATCCAAGGGCTTATCGAAGCACGCGGTATGGGGCTTTTGGAACTGCCTTTTGAAAAGGACATTCCGATCCACCTCGCAGTAGATTTGGAGCAAGAGGAGAGCGAAAGACTGCCACAGGTCCACACCGCGGTGTTTTTGAAGCAACCTGTTGCGTGTTTTCACAAATGTGATGGGCCGCATTTCGCAGCAGCCCTGATACTTTACCTCAGGCATATGCAGCGAATCGATAATGACTGATCCCATCAAAAAAATACGACGCGTCGTTCTGGTGACTGGCCCTGCGGGGGCAGGGCGTTCTTCTGCGCTCAATGTGCTTGAAGACGCTGGATTTGAAGCAATTGACAATATTCCCCTGCGCATGTTGTTGGCGTTGCTAGACGCGCCCGATCAAATTCGTCCGATGGCCTTGGGTATAGACCCAAGAAACCGTGATTTTTCGACGGACATGGTGAATGACCTGATCGTCCAAATGCGTGGTCGGCCTGAAACCGAAGTTGAATTGCTGTATCTTGACTGTGCGACCGACGTTTTGTTGCGTCGATTTTCCGAGACCCGCAGGCGTCATCCTTTGGCCTTCACGGCTGCACCGTCCGAAGGGATACGACTGGAAAAACGTCTGCTTATGCCCATTCGTGCCCAAGCGGATGTCTTGATTGATACGACTGAATTAAACGTTCACCAACTGCGCGAAGAGGTGGAGCATTGGTTTGCCACGGGTGGGTCGCACCATCTCACCGTGTCTGTTCAGTCATTTTCTTACAAACGCGGTCTGCCACGCAGCGTCGATATGGTTTTTGATTGTCGGTTCTTGCGAAACCCGTTTTGGGAGCCCCAGTTGCGCGGCATGAACGGGACAGATTTAGACGTACAAAGCTATGTAAAGCACGATCCTCTCTATGAAACATTCGCAAAGCAGGTTCTTGATCTCAGTCTTTTGATCTTGCCGGCCTCGAAGTCAGAAGGAAAATCGCACATTTCTATTGCCTTTGGCTGTACAGGCGGGCAACACCGCTCAGTAACTTTGGCTCAAGCGCATGCTTTCAGCCTTGTAGAGGCGGGCTGGCAAGTGTCAATTAGGCACCGCGAGCTAGATGAGAAAAAGCGGGAAGCGACAGCGCATTGATAGGGATTGTTATCGTAGCACATGGAGGGTTGGCCAAAGAATATTTGGCCGCGATCGAACATGTTGTCGGATCCCAGAAAGGTGTGCAGGCGATTTCAATTGAGGCAGATCACGACCGCACTGCCAAGGAACAAGAGATCTGCAAGGCAGCCGATGCAGTCGATACCGGAAATGGCGTCGTGGTTGTAACGGACCTGTTTGGCGGATCCCCTTCGAACCTAAGCTTGCTTGCCTGCCGTCCTGAAAACCGTCGAATAATCTACGGTGCGAATTTACCGATGCTGATAAAGCTCGCCAAATCGCGAGACTTGGACGTTCCCGAAGCTGTGCGTGCTGCATTGGCTGCGGGCAAGAAATATATTGACAGTCAGAATGTCAGTGCAGAATAGCAAGGCCCCGAAATGACCCAAATTTCACTCAAAATCGTTAACGAAAAGGGCCTTCATGCGCGTGCTTCTGCAAAGCTGGTCGAGGTCGTAGAAGCTTTTGATGCGCGTGCCGAAGTCAGCAAAGACGGGATGTCTGCGTCTGGTGACAGTATCATGGGGTTGCTGATGCTTGCGGCGTCCAAGGGGGCAACAATCGATATTCAGACATCTGGGCCTGACGAGGATGCCTTGGCTGAGGCGTTAACTGCACTGGTGGCTGACAAGTTTGGCGAAGGCCACTAAGCCGTTCGCGATACAAGCATCACAGTGAAGCTAGTGTCAGGAATAATTTGTTTTGATTGATGAATCGCAATCCAAGCAATCACCTGTCGTCGGTCAGGGTGACGCGGAAACGGTCAGTTTTACCAAGTATGACAGACAAAGCCTGTCTTATGCATCAACATTTGATGACCCGATCAAGTCTCGGATCATAAGCCTGATCGAGCTCTTTACAGGTCGGATTTCCATTCTTCGGATGATCCGCAAGTTCGAGGAAAATGGTGCCCCGAAAGGGCAGGGCTTCTGGCGTGCAGCGCTGGATACGATGGGCATTGATCTAACCACGCCTCAGGACCAGCTTGATCATATTCCCAAGTCTGGACCCGTTATTGTTGTGGCAAATCATGATAGTGCCCCGGGGCGTGGTGTAACTGTTCTCCGGCTAGGTGTTGAGCCGGTTTACAGGGCGGCGATTTTCGCCGGATCCATGATGCTATCGTCGCAGATAGCGGCGACAGTTTCCAGCGTC
>Ga0307981_1000057_pt1 | contig 111050 bp, 95 predicted proteins | sample OrgLakmetagen987_FD_201849 | JGI IMG/M metagenome (GOLD analysis project Ga0307981, IMG submission 201849) | Saline water microbial communities from Organic Lake, Antarctica - #987 | ecosystem: Environmental > Aquatic > Non-marine Saline and Alkaline > Saline | place: Antarctica: Organic Lake... | reverse complement strand
ACCTGCAATTGTATCTCAATGAGTTCATTTATAAACTCAATAGACGATATTTTGGAGACAAGATATTTGATAGGCTAGTAATAGCAAGCATTACAGCGACTGGAAACTAAACGGATATGCAAAAAAATTATTATGAAAAATCTATTACCCCCCCCAAAAAAAATATTTATTATTAATTCTAGTTTTCTTAGTTAGTGCTAATTCTTTTTCATAGGAGTACAAAGAATACTATGTTGTTGAAAAAACACTTAATACTTTATCCTCCCAAAGTAAATCTTTAAATATTGACGGCTCTTTAAGCTTAAGATTTCAAGATACTGCTTATCAAGCAGGGACTTACTCTATTACTTTAGTTTCCGATGGTAATATTATAGAATCTAAAAATCTAATTAAAAGCTAACTCCTATGAAAACCATTACTCTTATTATATTTAGTTTGATAATTTACTCATTTCAAAGTCAAGCTCAGACACAAGAACTTCTAAACAATACTTGGTACTTAGAAAAGTTAGTGATTGAAGGGGAAGAATTTTTCGTTCCAGATGACTTAGTAATAGAGTATGCTGAATTTTATGACAATTTTTTCGAGACACAATCTTCTTGTAATTTTTTAGATGGGGAAATTTCATTTAATGATGAGAATTCAAATTTCGCAATATTAAACTTTAGCTTGACTCTAGAAAATTGTTTTGACGACGGAGTTGGAGAGTTTGAAAGTTATTACTTGTTAGATTTTTTTAATTATCCAGATCTTGATTTTAATAATCCTTTCAATTATAGCACTGAGGAGATTTCTCAAAGTGTTTTAAAACTTATAGTGACAAACAAAAATGATGACCAGGCAATCTACTATTCAGAAACTTTGTCAATTCAAGATGTGGATGGTTTTGGAACAGTAAGACTTTACCCTAATCCAGCTCAAAATGAGTTTTCTATTGAAAGTGATGTAGATATAAAGCAAATTAAAATGTATAATCAGTTAGGACAAGTGGTGTTGGAGTTTGATGATAGTGAAAAAACTTGTAAAGCAGTAATCAAAAACTAAACCTTATGAAAACCTTTATTCTTATTATATTTAGTTTGATAATTTACTCATTTCAAAGTCAAGCTCAGACACAAGAACTTCTAGACAATACTTGGTATCTCGAAAAGGTGGTGATTGAAGGGGAAGATATTTTTGTTCCAAATCTTGGTGTTCCACCAATTGCCTATGCAGAATTTAATTTGGATTTCTTTAATACAGAATACTGTATGTCTTTATATGCTGATATAGAATATAGTGAACTTTCAAATTTTATTTTTACAGGGCAAGGGCTTACTTTCGAGGGGTGTGAAGTTGAAGAATATGATATGTTTGATGCTGTATATTTTTATGACTATTTTGGTTTTGAAGTTGGGTTCTATCAACCTTTTTCTTACGAAATTACCGAAGAGTCCTCCAGCCTTAAAAAACTTACAATAACTAACACTAATGATGACAAGGCCGTTTACTATTCACAAACTTTGTCAATTCAAGATGTGGATGGTTTTGGAAAGGTAAAACTTTACCCTAATCCAGCTCAAAATGAGTTTTCTATTGAAAGTGATGTAGATATAAAGCAAATTAAAATGTATAATCAGTTAGGACAAGTGGTGTTGGAGTTTGATGATATTAAACCACAGCCATCATATAACATCTCAGTACTGTCGAAAGGAATTTATTTTGTAGAGCTATCTTCTGTTCAAGGCAAGAAAACGGTGAAAAAACTTGTAAAGCAGTAATTAAAAACTAACACTTATGAAAACCATTATTCTTATTATATTTAGTTTGATAATTTACTCATTTCAAGGTCAAGCTCAGACACAAGAACTTCTAGACAATACTTGGTACTTAGAAAAGTTAGTGATTGATAATGAAGATATTTTTGTTCCAAATCTTGGTTCTCCACCAATTGCCTATGCAGAGTTTAATTTAGATTTCTTTAATACAGAATACTGTATGTCTTTATATGCTGATATAGAATATAGTGAACTTTCAAATTTTATTTTTACAGGGCAAGGGCTTACTTTCGAGGGGTGTGAAGTTGAAGAATATGATATGTTTGATGCTGTATATTTTTATGACTATTTTGGTTTTGAAGTTGGGTTCTATCAACCTTTTTCTTACGAAATTACCGAAGAGTCCTCCAGCCTTAAAAAACTTACAATAACTAACACTAATGATGACAAGGCCGTTTACTATTCACAAACTTTGTCAATTCAAGATGTGGATGGTTTTGGAAAGGTAAAACTTTACCCTAATCCATCTCAAAATAAGTTTTCTATTGAAAGTGATGTAGATATAAAGCAAATTAAAATGTATAATCAGGTAGGGCAAGTGGTGTTGGAGTTTGATGATATTAAACCACAGCCATCATATGACATCTCAATACTGTCGAAAGGGGTTTATTTTGTAGAGTTATCTTCTGTTCAAGGTAAGAAAACGGTTAGGAAAATTATCAAAAAATAAGTAATCTGCAAAGAATCTAGAAAACTAGGCTCTTTCTGGCGCTATGGAAAAACTTTAGGCTTCGCAAGTGCAATGGATGTTACTATAGAAGCCCTTCAAGTCCACGGAGGATATGGATATGTAAGAGAATACCACGTTGAGCGTATGATGAGAGATGCCAAAATCACACAGATTTATGAAGGTACTTCAGAAATACAAAAAATAGTGATCTCCAGAAGTATCTTAGCAGATTAAACTAAAATCTGATAACGTATTTTAGAGGTCAACAGCGATGTTGACCTTTTTTATTTTAAATAGTAGTAAACTTGCGCATCAAATAGTAGCTATGAAAATATCAGTAGAATTAACCCTTACACCCATCCAAGATGATTTTGAACCTGTCATTATAGACTTAATAAAAGCGTTGCGAGCTTCAGATTTAACTGTGATCGAGAATCCGCTGAGTACTCAAGTTTATGGAGACTATGATCGGGTGATGGAGGTTCTTCAGAAGGAGGTAAAAACTGCTTTTGAAGCCATGGATCGAGGCTTGTTATATATAAAACTAGTTAAGTCGGATAGAAGTGACTACACGCCTCATTTCTGATTTAAATTGAATGTATGGCTTCTCATCCTTATTTTAATAATAACCTTAAGTTTGTGATTTCATAGTTTAAAATTTGAATGTGGATCTATTATTAGATTGGTTATTTTTAGAATATCAAGACACGCCAACGTACTTTTTGGTCCTTGAGATTATTGCTATTATTTTTGGGTTTCTAAGCGTTTTGTTTTCAAAAAAGGATAATATTCTCGTATTCCCCACTGGTATTGTAAGTACACTCATCTTTGTGTACATCCTTTATAAGTATAGTTTGCTCGGTGATATGATGATAAACGCCTACTACTTCCTTATGAGTATTTATGGCTGGTATGTGTGGACTCAAAAGGTAGATGATTCTCATTTCATTCCTATTAAAAAGGCAACACGAAGAGAAAACCAGCAATCTATTTTTTTATTTATAGCAACTTCAATTTTTGTCTGTATCGTTTATGAAGTATTCGATAAATGGGACGGTTGGGTAACCTATATGGATGTGATTACCACAGGGATATTTTTTGTGGGGATGTGGTTAATGGCCAAGAAAAGAGTGGAAAATTGGATCTATTGGATCATAGGAGATCTTATCTCAATTCCATTATATTATTACAAAGGTCTTACTTTTACGTCCTTTCAATATATACTTTTTACTATTATTGCCGTTTATGGATTTATAGCATGGAGAAAAAACTTAGACAAGCCGAAGACGAGCTTATTAAAATAGTCCTTTATGGACCAGAATCTACAGGCAAAACGTCGCTTGCTAGAGCTCTAGCCCTTGAGTATAATACGGAGTGGGTACCAGAATTTGCAAGGGATTATTTACAAGACAAATACAATACTTCTGCAGAGATTTGTGAACCTGAAGACCTCATTCCTATTGCTAAAGGGCAACTAAAATCTGAAAATTTTAAAGCTAAAAATGCAAAGCAATATTTGTTCTGCGATACTGATGTTTTGCAAACTTTAGTCTATGCCAAAGCCTACTACAAAAACTTTCAGGATAAGATTTTAGAGCAATGTGCAGAAGAGTGTCATTATGCTCATTACTTTTTAACTTATATAGACACTCCTTGGGTAGAGGATGATTTACGCGATAAACCTAACCAGAGAAAGTCTATGTTTACTATATTTGAACAAGAGTTGATTCAAAGAAATCTACCTTATACTATTTTAAAAGGAGATTTGAAGCAACGTTTATACCAAGCCGCATCTATTATTAAAACGCTTTAATTATTTATTTATGAAGTTTCATCCTAAAGACCTTCTTCACATCGAAAACCACCATCTTTCTATAGAAAAGATAGAAAAAGACATTGACTATTTAAAGAGGGGGTTTCCCAATTTAGAAGTCGTAAAGCCAGCAACTCTAAATGATGGTATCATCATTCTTGATCCTCAGGAAGAAGACGAGTTGATTACTATTTATCAAAAATCCAAGTTAGAGGCTATCAAATTTGTGCCCGCTAGTGGAGCTGCGTCAAGGATGTTCAGATCGCTACATCAGTTCATGGAGGAATATCCAGCATCACAGGTGGACTTTGAAACTTTTATTCACCAAGACCATTACATAGATCTGTTTGGTTTCTTCGGTACTATCGAGAACCTTCCATTTTATGACGATTTAAAATTTGCCTTAAAGGGAAAAGGTGTAGATTTTGATACCCTATCCCAAGGAGATAGAGCTTTGAAGTTTACAAAACAAATGCTGGCTTCTGAAGGTTTCCAGATGGCAGACTTGCCTAAAGGACTTATCCCATTTCATAAATATGCTGAAGAAAAATTAACCGCTTTTCAAGAGCATCTCTTTGAAGCGACTAGGTATGTTGTGAAAGATAAAAAAGCAAAAGTACATTTTACTATTTCTAAAGACCATTTGGATAAATTTCAACAAAAACTCAAGGAGGTCAAGCCTAAAATAGAAGAAGCAACGGGAGTTAACTTTAACGTAGAGTTTTCTTTCCAAAATCCTTCTACAGATACTGTTTGTTTAGATACCAACGGGGATCTTTACAGAGATGATGAGGGCCATATTTTATTTAGACCTGCTGGGCATGGAGCTTTAATCCAGAATTTGAATGCATTGGAAGGAGATCTGGTGTTTATCAAAAATATAGATAATGTTGCTCATCAAGACTCTGATGACGAAAAAAGTAAACCTACACATAAATATAAATCTATTCTTGCTGGGAAACTCATTCAGCTTCAGAACAAAGCTTTTGGCTATTTGAGAGCCTTAGAAAAAGAAGCCTGTGATGAAACTATAGTGAAAGAAGCAAAAGCTTTCTTAAGATATCAGTTGAATATTCATGTTGAACTCCAAACTAAAGAAGACGTTTTTTATTATCTCAACAGGCCTATACGAGTTTGTGGAATGGTGATTAATGAGGGAGCACCAGGAGGTGGGCCGTTTTGGATAAAAAATGAAGATAATAGTGTTTCTCTCCAAATTGTAGAAAAATCCCAAATAGATTTATCTCAACCTGACCAAAAAGAAAAAATGGAGGCCTCTACTCATTTTAACCCTGTGGATATTGTTTGTAGTTTGAAAAATTATAAAGGTAAAACCTTTAATTTGCAAGATTTCGTCGATACCAATAAAGGCTTTGTTGCAAATAAATTTGTAGGCGGTGAACCCATAAAAGGATTGGAATTACCAGGCTTATGGAACGGAGGTATGGCTTTCTGGAATACTGTATTTTTAGAAGTTCCTGCTCATACCTTTAATCCTGTAAAAACAGTTTTAGATTTGCTTAAACCTGGACACCAACCCGAAAAAAATGTGTAACAAAGAGGCACTGCTAAGAGAGTTAGAATTTCAATTTGCTTTAAGTGGTGGGCCTGGAGGTCAACATGTCAACAAGACAGAAACCAAGGTGATCTTGATTTGGGATCTTCAGAAGTCTGGAGTCTTTTCAGCATCACAAAAAGAACAGTTGCAACAACGCCTTGCTTCAAAAATTAATTCTGAAGGTCTACTGAAGTTGAACGTTTCTAAAACCCGAAGCCAACATCAAAATAAGAAAATAGCAATTTTAAATTTTGAAGATTTAGTAAAGAAAGCTCTCCAGAAGAAGAAAAAGCGCATAAAAACAAAACCTTCGCGATCTGCCAAACTTAAGCGCCTTCAGAAAAAGAAAAAACATTCAGAAAAGAAAGCCAATCGCCAAAAGCCAGAACTTTAACTTAAGCTGAATTTCGGCTTGCGTTGATGTTTCCAAATAAAGCTCTGATTACCATTTTTTCGTAAGTGGTTTTATTTGGATCATTTTCTTGAATCTTTTGTAAAGCATATTGCTGAATACTGAGTAATGGCAGTATGATATTCTCTCGCATACTAATGGATTTTCGGGCTAGTTCTTCATTTTCCATCAGCTCTTTTTGTTTTGTAAGTTGAAGCACTAGTTTTTTCGTAAGCTCATATTCTTTACGTAACTCTTTCCAGAATTCACCATATTTCTTGTCATTCTTCATGTAGGAAGTCAATGGGAAATAAGATTTTTTCATGGACATAATACTGTTCAGTATTAAAGATCTAAAAAACGCAGAGTTTTCATACAAATCTTCAACGACATGGAATTGGTCTGCAAATGCATTTAGCGCAGTTCCTAAACCGTAGTAGCCAGGAACATTTTGTCTAACCAAACTCCAAGAACCAACAAAAGGGATGGCTCTTAAATCTTTCAATTGAAGTTTAGCATCTTGGTTTCGCTTCGTTGGTCTACTGCCAATATTAGTTGCTCCATAATACTTAAGCGTTGTCATCTCTTCCAAGTAAGGAATAAACAACTCGTGCTCTTTTAAGCTGATATATTTTTGGTAGCTTTTATCGGCTAATTGGGTGATTAATTCTTTGTGATTCGGCTTCCAGCTGTTGCGGTGTTTAGATTTTACACCTGCCAAAAGCAACTGTTCAAAATTGTAAGTGGCTTGCTCTTGGGTTCCAAAAAGACTGGTAATAGTTTGTCCTTGGATGGTCAATTGTATTTTTTCATTTGCAATTTCATTTCCTTGTGCGGCGTAAAATTGATGCGTTTTTCCACCTCCACGAGCTGGTGGGCCACCGCGGCCATCAAAAAACACAACTCGGTAAGCCTTTTCCCTAGACAAGCGGGTTAAGCGTTCTTTGGTTCTGTAAATTTCCCAATTGGCTTTCAAATATCCACCATCTTTTGTGCCGTCAGAAAAGCCTAGCATAATGTGTTGTTCTTGATTTCTTTTAAGCAAGTGGTTTTTATAGGTTTCATTTTCGTAAAGCGCAGTCATCACAGATTCAGAATTGTCCATTCCTCGCATGGTTTCAAATAAGGGAACAATATCGATACAGATTTCATCTTCTTTGTAACCGCAATACTTAAAAATTGCAAACACATGAAGAACATCAAAAATGCTTTCTGAATTGGAAATAATATAGCGATGCAAACCACGCTGACCGTTTAATTCTTGAATTTCTTGAATTTGATATACGTTCCTTAGGGTATCGACCACTAATTCATCGGAATAATCGCCTGGATTTATTGCTAAAGATTTTTGAGTTAAATAGGTTATCTTTTCTTCTGAAGTTAACTCATCATAATTAACGTGAAACTCTTTATCGAATATGTCTCTTATAACTTGATTATGAACACTGCTGTCTTGTCGAATATCTAAGGTCGCAAAATGATTTCCAAAGAGATGAACCCTACCAATAAAATCGTCTATCAAATCTATATTAAGAGATCTGTAGTTTTCTTCCACAAGCTTCCTAACCTCGTACATTATGTTCAAGATTTCCTGTGAAGTTAAACTGGTTTTTTTCTTGAAAATTTGTTTGTATAGTTTAGCCTTAAGTTTATTAAGCGGCTCATTAACTTTTCGGAAAGTAAGTTTACGCATCAAAACCTTTAGATGATTGTAGTAGCATTTCATGATGGTAATGCGCAGCTGAGTAGCAACTTCGTAGGTGGTCTCTTTGTTTACAAAAGGATTGCCATCTCGGTCGCCGCCTGGCCAAAATCCTAACTCCAACAAATTGGGATTAAAGTCTGGTGGTAAATTGGCTGTTTTTCCAACTTGATGATAAATTTTGCCTAGAGTTTCGTAATACACGTATCTCAAGTAAAAAATGATGCTTTGTGCTTCTTCAAAAGGAGTTGGTTTGTCTCTATTAATAAATGGCGTAAAAGCCAATTGCTGGAGTGTATTATCGATTATCGTAATGCTATCATCCTGAATAGCATTGCGAAGCTCGTGCATAATTCCTTGCACATTATTAGGGTAAAACTGAGTTGGATGGGCGGTAAAAACTACCCGTGCACTAAAGCGTTTCAAGTGTTGAACCAAATCTTTATAATTAGCGTTTCGAGGTTGTAAAACGTCTTCAAGTTTTTGTTTTTTGAAACTAGAAAAAGCGGCATCTTCAATGCTATCAAACAAAACAACTTGACGTTCGATGTATTGGATCATTCTGAATAATAAGTCAAATTTTTCCATGTCGGTTTTTAATTCTGTATGATTTGCTAAAAAATCTTCAATGACTTCCTTCGGTTCCGCATCTTTTTGGTAACCTTCTTTACTAAGCTTATGTAAAAGTGGAATAAAAATGCCTGTATGAGACAAGTCTTCGTTAGGCAAATTCAAAAATAAACTATTGTAAATCAAGTATTTATTTTTTACGATCTGTCTGAATTTTTCTGCGCGTTTGTTGTTTTGCATGGCTTTAAGTTTAAAAATGTATAGTAAATACAGTCACAAAAAATATTCTACTTATTCTCAGAAATACAGAAAAACAATCTAAAATTATTTGAGTTCATTGTTTTATTGCCCATTCCTAAATGCCTGAAACAGGTAAGTTTTTATTTGAAAACTGAGTGATAATTTTAAAAGCTAGTCTTCACTTGCACTAATTTAAATCTTAAATTTGAAATTTAATCTTTAAATTAAGTATTATATTTTGAAGTCAATTCCAAATCATTTCTATAAGTTTGCACGACGTCTCAAAGGGGTGTTTTGCAATAGCAAGACTGAGATTATACCCAATGAACCTGGGCAAGTAATGTTGCCAAGGGAAAATGACAACTAGAATTGTCATACATTGCTTAGTACTCCTGATGCCAGAATGGTTATCAGGTTTTTTAATGTCCAATTTTGAATAATTGCCCCTTTTATTCGTAAATCATTTTACGAATGAAAACCAAATTATTTCTACTATGTTCGATCCTTTGGGGTTGGCAATCCTTCTCACAAAACTTTACTGTAGAAGGACAAGTTACTGAAAACGGCAAACCGCTAAAAGATGTAAGTGTGTATGCTAAATCTACAAACTACGGCACCGTTACCGATGAGAATGGTGATTACCAACTAAGTTTAGAAAAAGGCAACTACACCTTAGTATTTGCCAATGGAAATCGCCGAGAAGTTAGGCTGAAGTTGATGTCTAACCAAACCTTGGATGTGGATATGGCCAAAGCCGAGGAGTCTCTTGATGAGGTTTTAGTACAAGCCTTTAGAGTAGACGCAGACTCGCCCATCACTCACTCCAATTTTACTAAAAAAGATATTGAGAGCAGAAATCTAGGGCAGGATATCCCGGTCTTACTTAATGTGCTTCCTTCTGTAGTTTCCACTACCGATGCAGGTAATGGTATAGGCTATACGTCTATAAGAGTGAGGGGAAGTGATGCGTCTAGGGTAAATGTGACCTTAAACGGGATTCCTTTTAACGACCAGGAAAGTCAAGGTTCCTTTTGGGTCAACTTACCAGATTTTGCTTCCTCTACAGAAAATATTCAATTGCAGAGAGGTGTAGGAACTTCCACCAACGGTTCTGGAGCTTTTGGGGCCAGTCTTAATATCCTTACGGAAGCAAAGGATGACGAAGCAAGTGCAGAGATTAGCAATTCTGTTGGATCGTTTAATACCAGAAGACATACGATCGAATTTGGAACGGGACTTTTGGAAGACAATTTTACATTCTCTGGCCGTTTGTCTCAAATTAAATCAGATGGTTATGTAGACAGAGCTTCCTCCGATCTAAAGTCCTACTTTTTGCAAGGGACTTTCCAAGATGGAGGAACCTATATCAAGGCTCTTGCCTTTGGAGGTAATAATATTACTTACCAAGCTTGGTATGGTATAGACAAGGAAACCTTGGAAACCGATAGAACTTTCAATCCTTCTGGAATGTATACTGATGAGAATGGAGATAGGCAGTTTTACGATAACGAAGTGGATAATTATAAGCAAGACCACTACCAATTGCACTGGAATCAAAAATTAAATAAAAATTGGACCAGTAACCTTAGTTTAAACTATACCTATGGTCGTGGTTATTTTGAACAGTACGAGGAAGATGCAGATTTAGCCTTTCATGAAATTGGACCAGTTCAAATAGGTGGGGAAACCATAGAAAATTCAGATTTGATTCGCAGACGTTGGTTGGATAACGATTATTATGTGGTAAACGGCACGATAAATTATACAGATAACCAACTTGATTTTACATCTGGATTATTTTATAGCCATTATACCAATGATCATTTTGGGGAAGTGATTTGGTCTAGGTTCGCTGGGAATTCAGAAATCCGAGACAATTATTATTTCGGGACTGGAACCAAGCAAGAATTTACAGTCTTTACAAAGGCCACATGGAGGCTGGATGATCAATTGAGTTTCTTTGGAGATCTACAAGGAAGGTTTGTAAACTATACGACCAGGGGTTTGACATCGGATAAGGTTAATCTTTTGGTGGATGAAAATTTCAACTTTTTCAACCCAAAAGCAGGAGCTACCTTTCAAGTTAATGAAGATAAACAACTCTATGCTTCTTATGGTAAAGCCCAAAGAGAACCGAGACGTAGAGATTTTGAAAACGGTATCACCAATCCAGAGATCCTTGACGATTTTGAATTGGGCTGGAGACTCGATTTAGGAAGGTCTTCTGTCAATACTAATTTATACTATATGTATTACCAAGACCAAATGGTTTTGACTGGTGCTTTGGATGATGTGGGTGCGCCTGTAAGGGAGACTAGTGGAGAAAGTTACCGGTTAGGTTTAGAAATTGATGCTGATATAAAAGTGTCGAGATTATTTTCTCTTAGGCCTAATTTGACCCTGAGCCGGAATAAAAACATTGATTTCAGAGCAAATTTAGGTGGTGAAATTCAAAACCTTGGTGAAACCAATATTTCCTATTCTCCAGAAATTATAGGAGCTAATCAGTTGATATTTCACCCTAATGAAATCTTTCAAGTTAGCTTGATTTCTAAATATGTTGGAGAGCAGTATATGGGTAATATCGATAGTGAAGTCTCACTGCTAGATGGGTTTTTTACAAACGATTTGAACATTGTTTACGAGTGGGAAAATGCCCCCTTGTTTAAGTCGGTAGTGTTTACGGGCTTAGTCAATAATATTTTTGATATTGAATACGAATCAAATGGTTATTTCTTCTTTGGTAATTTTCAAAATGATGCTGGTCAAACAGAGACTTTTGAAGGTGCAGGTTATTATCCCCAAGCAGGCATTAATTTTTTAGCAGGTGTCACCCTTAAATTTTAATCTATTGAATAGTAAGAGGAGAGGAAAGGTTGAAAAAAGAGAAAAGAGAACAGAGAAAAAAGACTGTTGATTAGGTGTAGAGAAAAAAGAGAAAGGAGAATAGAGACAGGAGAATAGAGAAAAGAGACTGGAGGAAGAGAAAAGAGGTAGAGAAAAGAGAATAGAGAAAAAAGACAGGAGAGTAGAGGTAGAGAGTAGAGGTAGAGAAAAGAGAAAAGAGAAAAAAGACAGGAGAGTAGAGGTAGAGAATAGAGAATAGAGAAAAGAGACTGGAGAGTAGAGGTAGACAAAAGAGAATAGAGAAAAGACAAAAAAGACTAGGGAAAATAGGTAGAGAAGAGACAAAAAAGAATAAAGAACAAAGATTGGGGAGGAGAGTTAGAGAAAAGACAAAAGAGAAAAAAGACTTTTGAGGTGGTGTAGATAAAAGAGGGAAAGAGGCTAGTCATTATTTTTGAGATAGCCTCCTTAGTCTTTACGTTTAGCTCTTTAAATTAATTTATAAAGGTCGCCGATCTTAAGATGGCTTCAATTTCGAACATTTGATTTCTTTTTGAAGAGGACGGCTTAAATACAAATCCTTCTAAGATCACATATCTGTCATTCTTATCATCTCGAATAGCGTAAGTTAAGAATGGACCTGCCATAAAAAAGCCTTTTATTTCCCAAGTTCCTTTGATTTCATAAGCGAATTTTCCATCGATTTCAGTTTCAAATAAATAGGGAGCATAGGCTTCTTCTGTAATCATATGGGTATCTTCATTGGGTCCGGGTATATTTTCCCCAACAGAATCCCTCATCTTAATCACATTAGCAATAACATCTCCATTTCTTTCAATTGTAGATTTTGGAACTTCATAAGCTAATAACTCCATACTGCCATTTTTGATGTCCTTCCGCATCCAGAAAAAGTTATCCTCCTGTTTTGCATATCTATAAGCTGATGGGAATAACATGGAAACTCCCAAGGATTTTATCAAGACATCCACTTTTTTTGGTGCTTTGCTCATACGTCTCCTTTTCTCTTTTAGTTCCGTATCATGTAACTTCTTCAGAAAAGAGTCTTTGTTTTGCTCTAATTCTTCTATTATAGATTGTTGATTTGGGCCAGTTATAGCAATACCAAGTTGAGGCCTTGCAAATGAATCTAACAAAATTTGATGTCCTGTTTTTTTAGACTTTTCAATTTTTAAGAAGGTTCTATTTTTTCTAGCAAAACCACTAAAAGCCATTGGAGGGATTTGGCGTAAGGCATATTTTGGTTCTTGTTGAGGGAGGCCATCGACGTCTGCTGCAAAAATCTCTCTAATCTGTTCTCCAATGGAGTCTTGCCAATCTTCATTGGTAATAATAACCGAAAGTTGATTGAGATTCCCAGATGATTCTGCTTTGTAAGCAGAAGTCTTGGTGTCATTACAAGAGCTAATAAGTAATATGGAAAGGATGGCTAGACTTAAGCTTATAGCATTTTGTAAAGTATATTGCATTTTGGAGTTGTTTTGAATTGAAAGAAACTTATCGAATATCGTTCCAAAGTACAATTTAATATACTAAACTTAATTAACCAGCTATATTATTCATTAGTTTGAATCTATGTTCTTCTATAAATCTATTTAATCTTTGATTCCAGAATGGCACATTTTTATAAAAGTCAACACAATTTTCAAGGGTTTCTTGCTTTAATAATTGAGGCATAATGAAGTCTGTAAAGTCACGTTGGATCAATTCTAAAAATTCCTTAGTATTATCGCCGTTTTTGATACAATACCCAATGCTGTTTTTATATTTATGAAATTGAATGCTCTCTGGCAAATAACAATCCTGAGATACGCATACAGCAAGCTCGGTGATTTCAGGTCTTTTGTTAGATTTTTTATGGATAGGAGGAATCATCAAACCTAAGTTAATCCTAAAATCAATCTTATCATCGGTGGACCACCAATAGTTCTGAAGTGTTAAAACCAATGAAAATTCTTCAGTAGATTTCCACCATATATCACCTTCGTTATTAAAACCTGCATCTTTTAAAAGAGGAGTCAGGATTTCAGAATTCATTTTTCGTAAAATTTCAATTGCTTTCATAACCAAGGGTATTTATCTATTCCAAAAATACGAGAGACTTTTGACTTTGCTTTACGGTTCAACCGTAAACATGTTACGGGAAAACCGTAAATTTTTAAATTGATATTCTTTTTGAGTTTTTACAGCAAATGATTGGCTTAAATACTACTCTAACAGTATTATTCGATATTTTAATAAAAAAATATTTTGAATATATATAATTTTGCTTCTTAAATAATACTACGAAACGGTACTTTTTATGCGTATTAGTTATTTTTTCGGTGACACATTTAAAAGCTCAAGACAAATTAGTTCCGTTTTCCTATGGGCTTAAATTTGGGGTTTCTGTTTCAGAAGTTCAAGGTGCCGAGGAACTTAACTATCTCAGGGCTGAAATATTAGCGGGTGTGCAGGCGGAATATAAATTTAATAAAAAAATTAGTATTCAACCTGAGTTGATCTATACCAGACAAGGCAGTGTAAATAGAGGTAACTCCAATGGAACTCAATTTGATAATACGTTAAGATTAGATTATCTAAATTTGCCGATCTTATTTAAATACTACCTAACGGAAGGCTTAGCACTGGAATTGGGGCCTAGAATGAGTTATCTCATCAATGCTCAATATAAAACTATCGTAGGGCCTGAATCTTCTATTTTAGAAATTTCAAAACAGTTTTAGGATATAGACTACAGAGCTAATATTGGGGTCAATTATAAAACGGAATGGGGCTTTACTATTGGATTCAGATATGAAAGAAGTTTTATTGATATCAACAATGGAAGTAACTTGGAAATAGGTCAACTTTATAACACTTTGTTACAACTCAGTTTTGAACACTTTTTTAAATAATACTAAATACTCAAGAGTCTAAAAAACAGTACCTTTGCAAAAAATTTGAAAATGAAAGATCCCAAAAAAAATAAAACCAATCCAAAGTCCTCTCCAAAGGCTAAATTCAGTAAGAAAGAAGTTGCGCAGTCCAAAGTAGACCAGCAAATTAAGAATCCAAGTGCAGGCATGCGTCTTAACAAATATATTTCTAACTCAGGGGTTTGCTCTCGTCGTGATGCCGATATCTATATAAAATCTGGTAACGTAACGGTAAATGGTGAGGTGGTTATAGAAATGGGACACCATGTGAAGCTAGAGGATGAGGTTAAGTTCGACGGACGTAGAATCAATCCAGAGCCCAAAGCTTATGTTTTGCTTAATAAACCCAAGAGCTTTTATGTAACGGGTAGTTACGAAAAAGGAAAGCTTACCGCTTTAGACCTAGTTCAAAATGCCTCTAAGTCTAAACTTGCACCAGTTGGTAAATTAGATACCAGTGCAATGGGACTTATCCTTTTTACAAACGATGGTACGTTGGCTAAAAAACTTTCTGGTCATAAAAACGGAGTTCGACAAATTTATCAAGTTGAATTAACAAAGCCCTTAAGAGAATCGGACTTGGAAGTAATTAAGGACGGTCCTTTTATCGAAGGTTCTAAAGTGACAATTGAAGATGCGGCTTACGTCGACAATAGACCAAAGAATATTGTTGGCCTAGAACTTAGAAGCCAACGTGCTCATATTGTACAGAGGATTTTCAAAAAATTAGGTTACGAAATCGAAAAATTAGATCGCGTGATTTATGCAAATCTAGATAAGAAAAATTTACCTAGAGGGCATTATCGTCACCTTACCAGACAAGAGGTCATCAATCTTGGAATGGTTTAAAACATACTATTCTACAATCTGAGTCTTTACTTTAATATTTGGAACTGTCTTGTCTTTTAGCATATTTGGCTCAAAATACGATAGCTTACAAAGCAATTTATAGTCGTCTAATGGACAATATTGAATTTATGGAAAGGTAAAATGCTTCTGGTGTTTCGTTAGATACAGGTATCACCCTAAGCGGTTTAGGGCAAAGGAAAAAAAACCTAAGCGATAGCAGCTAAGTTTAAATAAATCAGAATCTTTAAATCTTAAAATGACACCTATAATTTTAACAGATTATCATTTTTTTCTTAAGTGTAAATAAACTTCATTTGTGTAACTTTAATTTATATTATTAGTTTTAATGCGTATTTTAATTATTAATTAAGGTTGGTGTTCATTTTCAAAATTATTCTTTTACCTAACTTTAAATCAATATTTATAAATTATAAATGAATACAAAGTACATTGACCTTATAAGTCAAACTTACGAATTTCCTCAAGATGAATTTCAACTCAAAGACGATCACCTAACATTCCACAACGTCGACTTGATGGGATTGGTAGAACAATACGGTGCTCCTCTAAAATTCACTTACTTACCAAAAATTTCTGAAAATATTCATAGAGCACAAAAGTGGTTTAAAGATGCCATTGAAATGCACAATTACAAGGCAACTTACAATTATTGCTATTGTACCAAGAGTTCTCATTTTAAACATGTTCTGAATGAAGCCCTTAAAAATGATATTCACATAGAAACGTCTTCAGCATTTGATATAGATATTGTCAATAGCCTAAAGGAACGGGGTAAAATCACTAAAGATACTTATGTCATTTGCAATGGCTTCAAGAGAGATCAATATGTTACTAATATTGCTAATCTCATCAATAGCGGACACCAAAACTGTATCCCGGTGATCGATAATTATGAGGAAATCGACTTGTTAACCAAAGAGGTTAATAAAGATTTTAAAATCGGTATCCGAATTGCATCAGAAGAAGAACCGAAGTTTGAGTTTTACACCTCAAGGTTAGGGATAGGCTATAAAAATATTATCCCGTTTTACGAAGATCAAATCAAAAACAATGATCAAGTAGAGCTGAAAATGCTTCATTTCTTTATCAATACAGGCATAAGAGATAATGCGTATTATTGGAATGAACTTCAGAAGTGTTTACGGGTATATACTCGCTTAAAGAAAGTATGTCCAAGTCTAGATAGTCTTAACATTGGGGGTGGTTTTCCTATAAAAAATTCACTTGCTTTTGAATATGATTACCAGTATATTATTGAAGAGGTCATTAGTCAAATAAAATTAACTTGCGAAGAAGAGGAGGTTCCTGTTCCTCATATTTTTACAGAATTTGGAAGTTTTACGGTAGGGGAAAGTGGAGGTGCCATTTATGAAGTCCTTTACCAAAAACAACAAAATGATCGTGAAAAATGGAATATCATCAATTCTTCTTTTATCACAACTTTACCAGATTCGTGGGCGATTAATAAACGTTTTATCATGCTAGCTTTAAACCGTTGGAACGACAGATACGAAAGGGTCTTACTGGGCGGCTTAACCTGTGATAGCGATGATTATTACAATTCGGAACAACACGTGAATGCTATTTACTTACCTAAGTATGAAAAGGAAAACCCTCTGTATATAGGCTTTTTCAATACTGGAGCCTACCAAGAAACCATAGGCGGTTTTGGCGGATTGCAGCATTGCTTGGTTCCAAGCCCAAAGCATGTTTTAATTCAAAAGAACGATGATGGAAGTCTGTCAACAGAACTATTTAGTGAACAACAAAAAAGTGAAGATTTACTCAAAATTTTAGGTTATCATGGCGTTTAAAACAAATTATGCAGGAATTCCAGACAAGTATGCCCGTATCGAGGAGGCGAAAGTCATTTTAATCCCAGTTCCTTATGATGGAACAAGTTCTTGGCAAAAAGGAGCAGATAAAGGGCCAAAGGCTTTTCTAGAAGCTTCGGAAAATATGGAGTTGTACGATATTGAAACCCGCACTGAAGTCTATAAAAAAGGTATTTATCTTGCGCCAGCAGTTTCAGAGAATAGCTCTCCAGAAAAAATGGTAGAGGCAGTGCATAAAACCACTAAAAATTATATCAATCAAGATAAATTCGTCACTGTTTTTGGAGGAGAACATTCGGTTTCAATAGGAACCATAAGGGCTTTTCATGAAAATTTCCCAGACCTTACTGTTGTTCAATTAGATGCTCATGCAGACTTGAGGCCTTCTTACGAAGGGAGTGTCTATAATCATGCCTGTGCTCTTCATGAGGCTAGCAAAAAAGGAAATCTTCTTCAAGTAGGTATTCGGTCCATGGATGTCTCTGAAGTAGAACATATGGACGAAAATCGCGTTTACTTTGCTCATGACTTATATGAGGATTGGACTGAAGATGCTATTGGGCAAATGACCCCTAATGTTTTTATCACAATAGATCTAGACGCTTTTGACCCTTCTATTATGCCTTCTACAGGAACTCCAGAGCCAGGTGGACTTTTTTGGTACGAGACTTTAGAATTCTTAAAAGAAATTTTTAAAAAGAAAAATGTGGTTGGTTTTGATATCGTTGAGCTCTGTCCTAATGAAAATGATAAATCTTCAGATTTTCTTGCAGCTAAATTGTATTATAAAATGTTGAGCTATAAGTTTAAATATGAAAATGGATCTGAAGAAGATGAGGAGTAGATTTCAAATTTTGGATAGAGAGAGAATAGAACAAGGAGGAAAATAGAAAAAAGAGTGTAGAGAGAAAATAGAATAAGGAGAGGAAAGAAAATAGAGAGAATAGAGAATAGAACAAGGAGAGGAAAGAGAGAGAATAGAAAAAAGAACAAGGAGAGGAAAGAAAATAGAGAGAATAGAGGATAGAACAAGGAGAGGAAAGAAAATAGAGAGAATAGAGGATAGAACAAGGAGAGGAAAGAAAATAGTAAAAGAGGAAAGAGAGAGAATAGAAAAAAGAACAAGGAGGAAAGAAAATAGAGAGAATAGAGGATAGAACAAGGAGAGAAAAGAGTAAAATAGAACAAGGAGAGGAAAGAAAATAGAAAAAAGAGGGTAGAGAGAGAATAGAAAATAGAACAAGGAGGAAATAGTAAAAGAGGAAAGAGAGAGAATAGAACAAGGAGTTTAGAGAAAAGAGGAAAATAGAACAAGGAGTTTAGGGAAAAGAGCAAGGAGGAAATAGAAAAAGGTGTGTAAAGAGTTAAAAATGATTTAAGTACTGATGAAAATTTAAAGTTGAGTGTATTACTCTTAAAATCACTTCTAATGGCAAAAAGGCACAACTATAAAAATTTGACTATTTGGAAATTGGGTCTTGAAATTGCTTTCAATGTTTCTGATATTATAAAAAAATTCCCCGAAATTGAAAGATTTGCACTCTCCGATCAAATGAATCGTTGTTCGATTTCTATACCGAGTAATATAGCAGAAGGCTCCGCTAGAAGTCAAAAAAGCTTTAAATATTATGTAAATATAGCAATGGGTTCTTCTTTTGAATTAGTCACACAATTAATTATTGCCAAGCATAGAGCATATATTACAGAAGCCGAATTTGAAATGATAGAGGCTAAGGTTGAGCATTTTCAAAGAATGGCATCTGGTTTTCAAAATCAACTTTAAGTTAAGGAGAAGGTCGGGAGAACAAAGATAGGAGAACAAGGAGAAGAGAATAAAGAACAAAGAATAAAGACAAGAAGAACAAAGAACAAAGACAAGAGAACAAGGAGAAAAGAACAAAGACAAGAGAACAAGGAGACAAAGAACAAAGACAAGAGAACAAGGACAAAGAACAAAGACAAGAGAACAAGGAGAAAAGAACAAAGAAGAGAGGAGAAAAAAGGTGGAAGAACAAGGAGAAAAGAATAAAGACTAGAAGAGAACAAGGACAAAGAAGAGTATAGAAGAACAAGGAGAAAAGAACAAAGAAGAGAGGAGAAAAAAGGTGGAAGAACAAGGAGAAAAGAATAAAGACTAGAAGAGAACAAGGACAAAGAAGAGTATAGAAGAACAAGGAGAAAAGAACAAAGAAGAGAAGAGAATAAAGAAAATAGAGTAAAAAAGTTAGCCGATAAAAAAAATTGGAGTTTTTTAAAAAGATATTGAATGGCAAAAATCTACATCTTTTTGAAATTTAAATACAACTATTAAAGTCTTTTTTTCCTGTTCTAATATCTTTTCTATTGTTTAAATTATATAAAAAAATTATGGGTAAACCTATTACAGACTTTATTGAAAAGTACTATCTCCATTTTAATGCGGCAAGCTTAGTAGATGCTGCCAAAGGATACGAAAAGCAATTGGAGGGAGGGTCAAAAATGTTGGTGTCTTTAGCTGGAGCAATGAGTACAGCTGAACTCGGTAAAATATTTGCTGAGATGATTCGTCAGGACAAGGTGCATATCATTTCTTGTACTGGTGCTAATTTAGAAGAAGACATCATGAATTTGGTAGCTCATTCTCATTATAAGCGTGTTCCAGAATACCGAGATCTGACCCCTCAAGATGAGTGGAATTTATTAGAAAAGGGTTTAAATAGAGTCACTGACACCTGTATTCCAGAAGAAGAGGCCTTTAGACGCATACAGAAGCATATCGTTAAGATTTGGAAAGAGGCCGAAGCTAAGGGAGAACGTTATTTACCACATGAGTATATGTATAAACTTCTGCTTTCGGGAGTTTTGGAGGAGCATTATGAAATCGATATTAAAGATTCCTGGATGTATGCTGCTGCAGAAAAGAACCTGCCTATTGTAGTTCCAGGATGGGAAGATAGTACGATGGGGAATATATTTGCTAGCTATGTCATGAAAGGAGAGCTTAAAGCATCTACGGTTAAATCTGGGATTGAGTATATGACGTTCCTCGCCGATTGGTACACCGAAAATTCTAAACAAGGCATAGGATTTTTCCAGATTGGCGGAGGTATTGCTGGTGATTTTCCTATTTGTGTAGTTCCAATGCTTTACCAAGATATGGAAAGAACAGATACTCCTTTTTGGAGTTATTTCTGTCAAATATCAGATTCTACAACAAGTTATGGATCGTATTCTGGAGCAGTTCCTAATGAGAAAATCACTTGGGGAAAACTCGATATGGATACTCCAAAATTCATTATTGAAAGTGACGCTACTATAGTAGCACCTTTAATTTTTGCTTACCTATTGGAGATGTAATTTTAGTTATCGCTTTGCTAATTTCACATCAAAACCTTCAGAACTCATCTTCACTCTAGACGTTAGTTTTAAGTGGAGGTGAATCTTGAAGCTTATTTTATGTAAGCTTATAGCTAACTTTGCACAAAATCTATTTAAAAAAAAATTTGTTAAGATTTTCTTCCGAAATTAATTGATATTAATTTTTAGATGTTAACCCAAATTACTTTTATATGTCCATTGAGAATTCTCCAAAAATTGAACAAATTGAGTTAAAATACCTTTCCTTAAAAGATTTTGAAGCTTTGAAAGAAGTCTTTATTGAAATTTATGGAGATGCTCCAGATGCCTATTGGAGAAAGGATGAGTTGAGGGGTTTGATAGATGTTTTTCCTGAAGGTCAAGTGGTGATTTTAATTAACGGGGACTTAGCCGGTTGTGCTTTTTCGATAATAGTAGATTACGGAAAGTTGTCTGACCATCATACTTACGATGATATTGCTGGGGATAGAAAATTTAAAAATCACACGGAATTTGGGGACATGCTCTATGGAATTGATGTCATCATAAAAAAAGAATATCGAGGTTTAAAGCTAGGAAGACGTCTTTACGATTACAGAAAAGAATTGACGGAGCAGCTTAATCTCAAGGGAATTGTCTTTGGGGGGCGAATCCCTAATTATTATAAGGTTTCTAATGAAATCACCCCTAAACAGTACATCCAAAAAGTGAGAACTAAGGAAATAAATGATCCCGTCTTGAATTTTCAATTGTCCAATGACTTTAGGCCTGTCCGTATCTTATCCAATTATCTAGATGGAGACAAAGATTCTAAGGAATATGCTGTACTTATGCAATGGGACAACATTTATTATGAAAAAGAAACCAAAGTCCCTACCAGCCAAAAAAGTGAAGTAAGGCTTGGGTTGGTCCAATGGCAGATGCGCTCCTACAGCAGCTTGGAAGAACTACTTCATCAGGTAGAGTATTTTGTAGAATCGCTTTCGGGCTACCGATCGGATTTTGCATTGTTTCCAGAGTTTTTTAATGCGCCTTTGATGTCGAAGTATAATCACTTGAGCGAGCCTGAGGCGATTAGAGAATTGGCTAAGTATACCGAGCCTATCAAAAATAAAATGTCCGAATTATCAATTGCATATAACATTAATATTATTTCAGGGAGTATGCCTGAAGTGGTTAATCACCAGTTATACAATGTTGGCTATTTATGTAAGAGAGATGGCAGTACAGAACGCTATGAGAAGATACATGTCACTCCAGACGAAGCCAAGATTTGGGGTATGCAAAGAGGAAGTGAGTTTAAGGTTTTTGATACCGATTGTGGTAAAATAGGGATCTTGATTTGCTATGATGTTGAGTTTCCAGAACTCTCTAGGATTTTGGCTAAAGAAGGGATGGATATTCTTTTTGTTCCCTTCCTCACCGATACTCAAAATGGTTTTTCCAGAGTGAAACTTTGCGCCCAAGCTAGAGCAGTAGAAAATGAATGCTATGTGGTTATAGCAGGAAGTGTAGGCAATTTACCAAAGGTCCATAATATGGATATTCAATACGCCCAGTCTGCAGTCTTCACCCCTTCAGATTTTGCGTTTCCTAGTGATGGGATTAAAGCTCAGACTACGCCAAATACAGAAATGATCTTGATTGCCGATGTCGACCTATTGGCTTTAAGAGAACTCCATAACTTTGGGAGTGTCAAAAACTTGAAGGATATTAGAAACGACCTGTACACGTTGACCAGGAAAGAGTAGGGTTTTAATTTCTTGTTATTCTGAATTTGATAAAGATTATAACGCTGGGCTTTCTATACTAATCTGTTTTGCTGTATTTTAGTCATTATTAAACGATGATTTATGCATTGGACATTGAAGTATTTAGGTTTTTTTTTACTGAGTCTCTCACTTGTGGCTCCAGCTTCTAAGGAGAATACAGATGGAGAGTGTTTATACGATTTGGATGAAATTGTAGGATTTTCTCAAACGGCTTGCAGGCCAGATCCGAACTACAGCTATTCCACAGATCCAGACTACTTAAATAATTTTTCAGAATTAATTGTGCCTTTAGTGTTTTGGGGAATTAATCAAGATGATGGAAGCAATGATGATTTTTTGACCGAATCTAAAGTTCGAGAGTCGGTTGATCTTTTAAATTCTGCTTTCTCAGATATGAAGATTTGTTTTGAACTTCAAGAATTAAAGTATGTCAATGACTCTGAAATCTATTGGACAGATTATTATAAGTTTAATAAATATATTCGTGAAAACGACTATTCCAAACCAGCAGCTTTAAATGTTTATATCCCCTATAGATTTACTAATAATAATAATAGCTTAAGGGGAGGAAAATGGTCTGCAAATCAATTTGCAGTTAATATGCTAAATTATAATACGGGTATTCTCCCTCACGAAGTGGGTCATATTTTGGGGTTATCACATACACATGCTGGAGCAAAAGCGGTTAACTGTGAGCAGGTAACTAGAAATGAAGACGATCCAGATTACAATGCCAGATGCTCTGGAGATAGGGTAACAGATACTAACGCCATACCAAGTCTTTATGGTAAGTTCCACTTAATAGATACCCAATGTGGTTACATTGGAAATGAAGTAGATTGTAAGGGAACACCTTATGCCATTTCAGAACAGGATGTTCGCAACTTTATGGCTTATACTCAGCATTCCTGTAGGTCGGTATTTACAGTTGGCCAAGGTATAAGAGTAAGGGAGTTTATTAAAAACAAAAGGGCTTTAAAGAAGTTGGAGTTTGTAAGCGATAAATAAAAAAGCGTATTGAAGTTTCAATACGCTTTTTTATTTATAATAAGGTAACACTAGTCTCTTCCTAAATAAATACTCAAGAAATAGAGTAAAGTAGCTAACGAACCTATTGCTGCTACTACATAAGTTCTAGCAGCCCATTTCAACGAATCTTCAGACATTTTGTACTCTTCTTGGTTCACTATATTGTGATCTTTCAGCCAAGCCAGGGCTCTATTGCTAGCATCATATTCTACAGGTAATGTAATAAAACTAAAAAGAGTTCCCATTCCAAACATGATAATTCCAGCTAGTAAAACCATTTGGCCAACACCCACAGAAACCATAGTCATTAATATAAGACCTCCAAAAATGACCCATTGGCTCCACTGCGAAGCTACACTCACAAGGGGAACAAGTTGGCTCCTCATTTCCAGCCAAGAGTACGCTTTAGCATGTTGTACAGCATGACCTACTTCATGAGCAGCAACAGCTGCAGCCGCCGCATTTCTTTCGTTGTAAACACTCTCGCTGAGGTTAATTGTTTTTTTGGTGGGATGATAATGGTCGGTTAATTGTCCTGGTGTTGAAATGACCTTCACATCATAGATATGATGATCTTCTAGCATTTTCTTGGCGATTTCTGCACCACTCATTCCATTCTGAAGTTGAATTTTAGAATATTTCTTAAACTTTTTCTTCATTGTATTACTCACATACCAGCTCACAAGTAGTATGGCTCCAATTAATATATAGTATCCTATCATTTTGTTATAGTTTTTATATTAAAAATCTAATCAAAAGTTTGACCAAAACTTCATTTGTCATGTTTATTTTCCAAATATAAATTCCAAAGTTTCTAGATTTGCATTTTCGTTATTACTACTCCCAAGATCAATATACTCGTTCGCCTGAGCTCTAGTGATAGTAAATTTTAAAAGGTCGTTACTAAGCTCAACAAAAACACTTTCTGTTGTTGTAGAATTATCGATTGTGGTAGTGGCTGTCAAAGTGCCACTTTATAAACTATAACTTCCTGTTTTAAGAGTGACTATGCAGCTGGTTTCATGGTTATTTTCTCCTATAAAATCAAGTTTTGGATAAGTAAAGGTATAGGTGTCATTTTCAAAATTAATTGCCATGCTTGAAAAGCAATCGGTTTCAAGCCTTAGATTTGTATTTGAAATTACATCGTTATTCAGGTCTGTAGGTTCATTTGCATTTAGTTCAACTAAAAATCAATCCCCTTGAATTTCACTTTGGGATAATGCTTGAGGAGTGTTATCGTCGTTGTCACGTCTCAAAAGAATAAGGCTTAACAAAAGGGTAGAAACATACTTTAATAATCTCATAAATCTATTTTTTGAACTAATGTACTCTCTAAATACTTGAAGATAAATACACTTAACAAAATATTCTTGAGCATACCTTGCTATATAAATTTATAATCGTAAATTTGCATCCTTATTTTCAAGACATTGAAAGTAAAAAAGGAATGTTTAATTATTTAAAAATTTAAGTGTGGATACATTAAGTTACAAAACGGTTTCTACCAACAAAGCAACTGCTGATAAGCAATGGGTTGTTGTAGATGCTGCCGGACAATCTCTTGGACGTGTATCTTCTATTGTTGCCAAATTTTTGAGAGGTAAGTACAAACCTAGTTTTAGCCCTCATGTAGACTGTGGAGACAACGTAATTGTTGTTAACGCTGAAAAAGTCAACTTGACAGGTAAGAAGTGGGACTCAAAAAATTATATCCGATATACAGGATATCCAGGTGGACAAAGAAGTTTAACAGCTCAGGAAGTATTTGATAAGAGCCCAGAGCGTCTTGTCGAAAAATCTGTAAAGGGAATGCTGCCTAAAAACAAATTAGGTTCAGCTTTGTTTAGAAATCTTCGAGTCTTTACAGGCGAAGAGCACAGTTTAAGTGCCCAAAAACCAAGAGAAATTAATATAAACGAACTAGTGTAAATGGAGACAATTCACAAAATTGGCCGTAGAAAAAAAGCCGTAGCTAGAGTTTATCTTTCTGAGGGTAAAGGTGAAATTACAGTTAACAAGAAAAAAGCTAACGAGTATTTTACAACAGGACCTTTACTTTATAAAATAAATCAAGCCCTAACATTGACAGGGAATGAGGATAGATTTGATATCAATGTAAATGTCTTTGGTGGAGGTATCACCGGACAAGCAGAAGCTATCAGACTTGCCTTATCCAGAGCAATGTGTGAGCTAGACCCAGAAAATAGAGCTACTTTAAAACCAGAAGGATTACTTACTAGAGATCCTAGAATGGTTGAGCGTAAAAAATTCGGTCAGAAAAAAGCAAGAAAGAAATTCCAATTCTCAAAACGTTAATCGAGAATTTCCTTCACAAATTGAAATTATTAACAGTTCAATTTTTTGTTGTTATCTGGAGTGCAAACCCAGAGTTAGTTTAGCATCTAAATGAATAAGGCCAATATCAATTGCAACTTATTTATTGCTATCCCAACAGAAGAACGTAAACTAAAACAAAAATGGCAAACCAAATAGTAGTCAAAGATTTACTTGACGCTGGTGTACATTTCGGACACCTTACCAGACGATGGAATCCAAACATGGCTCCTTATGTATACATGGAGCGTAACGGTATTCACATCATCAACCTTTACAAAACAGTTGCTAAAATGGAAGAAGCTGGAGAAGCTCTTTCTAAAATAGCAGCAAGCGGAAGAAAAATTCTTTTCGTCGCTACCAAAAAACAAGCTAAAGAAATTGTAGCTCAAGAATCTCTAAGAGCTCAGATGCCATATATCACCGAAAGGTGGCCTGGTGGAATGTTGACGAATTTTGTCACCATTAGAAAATCGGTTAAAAAAATGGCAACCGTAGACCGTATGAAAAAAGACGGAACTTTCAATTCTCTTTCTAAAAAAGAAAGATTGCAGGTTGACAGGATGAGAGCTAAACTTGAGAAAAACTTAGGGTCTATTTCAGAAATGTCTAGATTACCTGCTGCAATTTTCGTTGTAGATACTTTAAGAGAGCATATTGCGGTAAAAGAAGCACAAAAATTAAACATTCCTGTTTTTGCAATGGTAGATACTAACTCCAATCCTAGAGATGTGGATTATGCTATCCCAGCTAATGACGATGCTTCTAAATCTATCCATAAGATTATGTCCTATATGACAGACTCTATTCTTGAAGGTTTAAACGAACGTAAAGACGGTAAAGACAGTGGAGAAGCTAAGCCTGCTAAAGCTAAAAAAGAAGCGAGTACTGAAGCGAAGCCAGCTAAAGCTGAGAAAAAAGCAACAGTAAAAGATGAAGCTTCTGAAGATAAAATTAAAGAAGAAACTAATACTGATGCAAAGCTATCAAAAGCTGACATAAAAGCGCCAGTTATAGAAGAAATTCCTACTGATAAAGCTGAGCCTGAAAAACCAGCTGGAGAAGAGAACAGAGTTTCAGAATAAAATAGACTAAACCATAACAAGTCGCTTAAGTCTATGCTTAAGCGACTTTCATGTTAACACAAAATACATATATCATGGCAAAAATTACGGCTGCTGAAGTCAATAAGCTTAGAAAAAGTACTGGTGCTGGAATGATGGATTGTAAAAAAGCTCTTGTAGAAAGCGAGGGTGATTTTGACAAGGCTATCGAAATCTTGAGAAAAAAAGGTCAAAAAGTAGCGGCAAAAAGAGCAGACAGAGATTCTTCTGAAGGTGCTGTTATTGCTTCTGTAAATGATGACGCTACTAAAGGTGTAATCGTTTCTTTAAACTGTGAAACTGATTTCGTTGCTAAAAACGATTCGTTTACGAAAATGGCTCATGATTTCGCAAACTTAGCACTTGATGTTGAGACAAAAGAAGAGTTGCTTAAATTAGATTACAACGGTATTACAGTTGAAGAAAAATTAATTGAACAAACCGGAGTTATTGGGGAGAAAATCGAAATTGGAGATTTTAGAATTTTAAAAGCAGCGTTTGTTGGGTCTTACATCCATGCTGGTAATAAAATCGCAGTTTTAACAGGTCTTTCTAAGTCTGCTGAAGGTGCAGAAGAAGTTGCTAAAGAAGTTTCTATGCAAGCTGCTGCTATGAATCCAGTAGCACTTAACGAAGCAGGTGTCGATCAAACTACCATAGATAAAGAGATTGAAATTGCAAAAGACCAATTGAGACAAGAGGGGAAACCTGAAAATATGCTAGACAAAATTGCTGAAGGAAAAATTAAGCGTTTCTTTAAAGACAATACTTTAGTGAACCAAGATTTTATCAAGGACAATAAAATTTCTGTTGCACAACACGTCAAAACATTGGGCGATGTAGAGATTGTAGCTTTTGAAAGAGTTGCTTTAGGATAATCTTATAGTATAATATCAAATTTATAATATCGTATATATAAATTGAATTATACTACGACCTAGCTCAGGACAGGTTTTTTGATTGATTGAAGTTAAAAATAATTAGCAAAGCCTTAGTTACGGTAACTATTTTGATAAAAAGTAGGCGAAAAAAGCCTGTGCCGAATTCGTATCGGTAAAACGATTTATTGCGACATTATAGGTTTATATTGGTATAATTACAATAAGCCCTTTCGTTTTTACGGAAGGGTTTATTTGTGTTTAAAAATGAGGAACATAACTCATTTATCAGAATTAGATAATCCCTATATTTGCAAAACTTTACATAAAAATTTACCATGCATTATAAACGTGTTTTACTCAAACTCTCCGGAGAAGCTCTAATGGGCAATCGTAAATATGGAATTGACCCTAAGCGATTAGACGATTACGCTAAGGAGATTAAAAGTATAATAGATAAAGGAGTGGAAGTAGCGATTGTGATAGGTGGAGGTAATATTTTTAGGGGTATAGCTGGTGCCAGTAAAGGTTTGGATCGAGTTCAAGGTGACCATATGGGCATGCTTGCCACAGTGATTAACGGTCTTGCCTTACAAAGCTCTTGTGAAGATAACGGTATGCAAACTAGGTTGCAGTCTGCCATTAAAATTAATGAAGTTGCAGAACCTTTTATAAGACGTAAAGCGATAAGACACCTAGAAAAAGGAAGAGTAGTTATTTTTGGTGGAGGAACGGGTAATCCATATTTTACTACAGATTCTGCTGCTGTGCTTAGGGCCATAGAAATGGAAGCGGATGTGATTTTGAAAGGAACACGAGTAGACGGTATTTACACATCAGATCCAGAAAGCAATACTGATGCAACAAAATTTGATTTTATCAGTTTCGATGATGTATTAAAAAAAGGTTTGAAAGTAATGGATACCACTGCATTTACCTTGAGTCAAGAAAATAAATTACCCATCATAGTGTTTGATATGAACACCCCAGGGAATTTATTGAGAATTATCTCTGGAGAAAATATTGGAACTAAAGTTAATTTATAGAATTAAATGTTATGAACGAAGAAATAGAATTTATTATAGATAGCACCAAAGAATCCATGGAGCAAGCTATCCAACATTTAAGAAAACAGTTGGCCAGCATTAGAGCAGGGAAAGCAAATCCTTCAATGCTATCTTCGGTAATGGTAGAATACTATGGGGCTAAAACACCTATTAGTCAAGTGAGTAATATCAATACTCCAGATGCTAGAACCTTGACTATCCAACCCTTTGAAAAAAGTATTATGAAGGATATTGAAAAGGGGATTATGAATGCTAATTTAGGATTTAACCCAATGAACAATGGGGAAAGTGTCATCATAAACGTACCTCCACTTACGGAAGAAAGGCGTATTCAACTTTCTAAACAGGCTAAAGCTGAAGCTGAAGAAGCTAAAATTGGGGTTAGAAACGACAGGAGAAATGCTATGAATGAGATTAAAAAAGCAGACCTTCCAGAAGATGTTCAAAAAGACACTGAAGACGATATACAGAAATTAACCGATTCTTTTATTGAAGAGATTGATAAAATCTATAGCGGTAAAGAAAAAGAAATCATGACCGTTTAGTCTCAACGACCAATTCGTTTTATAAGTTCAGCATTTGAAAATACAACATCTCTTCACGTTTTTACTGTTTATCCTTGTGTTGACCTCCAATGCTCAATCTATAGTTTCAGGAAAAATTGTTGAAAATACAAAAGAAGAGACCTCCATCTCCAACGCTGTTTTGATCACCAATCAACAGCGTTATTTTTTTTCCAACCATGCGGGAGAGTTCAAATTTGAATTGAATCCTAATGAGCATGTCGACCAAATCTTAGCAAAAGGCTATTTGGTTTATAATCAGGAAAATCTTTCGTCTCTTATCATAATGCAACCTTCCGAAGCCTCATCAGGAATTCGACTAGAAGGTTCGGAAATTGCTGAAGCAACCAAACAGCAAGTAGCTTCTATGAACTTCCAGTTCAAGAGCTTTAGTAAAACGGTAATCAGCAACGAAGCTCCAGATTTTGTATTGAGAAAAGACTTAGATTTTAGATTAACTCAGAATGGAGGTCTTCAGCAAAAGATCAATGCCATTGGAGTAGAAGGTCTTGAGGGGGTAGTTCCAAAAATGGTAAATAAAGACATCCATTTTTTTAATTGGTTTCAAACTTATGTCAAAATTTTCGAAGACCAATTTGTCTCTCCGTTTAACAACTTGAGTAAATCCATTTATGAATTTTATTCGATTTACGAAGATGCTCAAGTAGAAATCATAAGCATTGAGCCTCTCTTAAAAGGATTTCAGAGATCGTTTAAAGGGGTTTTGGTTTTAGATAAATCTTCCTTGAAATTTAAAAAAATTCAAGTCACTCTTGCTGCGGATTACAAGTTGACGCTGTCAACAGAATTTGATGACAAGTTAGGATTACCATTAGCCACAGAGCTATACATTTCCCCAGGAGATGGAGGGGAAAAAGTGTCGTTTTTTGGAGGAGGTTTAGATTTTGGACGTATCCAAAAGAAAAATCCAAAACAAGATAAGGCTAAATTAGTCCACCAACAGATTTACTTTGACTATAAAAGCGGAGATACTATAACCCCTTTCCCTAAGCAACTAAGTAAAATCCTTGAGGATCGAGACTATACGGTTCCATATACGTATTGGGAGGAATTGGATTATGATTTCATCAAAGGAAAAGCTCTGGATACATTAGCTTTAAGGCTATATGTAAGCAAGGAAAATGTAAAGAATCGAGTTAAGAGAATCTCAGCATTCGATGCAGGTTATCTTCCTGTAGGCAGTGTAGATATAGATTTAACACGCATAATTAAGGTGAATAACTACGAAGGCCTGAGGCTTGGGTTAGGTTTACAGACCAATCAATCTTTTTCTGAAAAATATAGGATAGGTGGGTTTACGGCTTATGGAACTCAAGATGGGAATTTTAAATACGGTCTCAATGTCGGGAAATTAATAAATGCTGATACAAGCACTTGGTTGAATGCTTTTTACGACAACGATATTGAAGAGGTAGGAACCAATAGTTACCTCACCGATCAACGCGTCTATTCTTTGTTTGAACCTAGATTGGTTAATATTACTTTTTTCTATAAGTATGAAAAATACGGGTTAAGCTTGCAGCATAACTTTACACCGCAGCTAATGTCGGAGTTGAAAGTGGATAAAAACAATATCTCTCAAACACGAGCCTACGCTTTTGAAAACGATGGGAATTTATTTGAGAATTATAATTTAACTACAGCGACCTTTGGTTTGAGGTGGACACCAAACTATACCTATTCTAAAGTTGGTGAAAGAATTTATATCGATAACGAGTTCACCCCAGAAATTACGGCACAGCTAAGCCAAAGTATTGAAGGGGTTTTAGACGGGGACTTCAGTTTTACAAAGCTTAGTGCAAAAATAGATTACGATTTCCAACACAGCTGGGGGAGTCTATCTAGCATAGAGCTTGGAGGTGATCTGGGATTTGGCGACATCCCTTTAATGCATACGTTTCATGCTTTCCCTAATAGTCCAAATAAGCTGACAGTGTTGAATAGATTTTCAGTAGCTGGTGTAAAAAGTTTTGAAACTATGTATTTTAATGAGTTTTTCAGCACCAAATTAGCAACGCTTCATCTTAAACATAGACTCGCTCCTTTTAAACTTTCAAATACAATCCAACCAGAATTAGTTTTGATTTCTCGACATGCTATTGGTGATTTTCAAAACCCAGAACTTCACCAAAATATTGCTTTCAACACCTTATCCCAAGGGTATAACGAAGCAGCACTAGAAATCAATAAATTGTTTTTTGGGTTTGGTTTGAGTTTTGCCTATCGTTATGGTGCTTACCATTTGTCAGAATTTGAAGATAATCTTTCGCTTAAATTTACTTTCTATCTAAAGCTTTAACTTTGAAACAGTTTACACATTTGATTTTTTACATTTGCAAACTCAGATTATAACTTATGCATAAGGTGTTTAGCTTTGGTTTTTGGAATTTTATCGCCAGTAAAATTCTTAGAAATAGGATTGTCATTATTCTTATCCTACTAGGAATAACTATATTTCTAAGTATGCAGTGGCAACATATGCAGTTTTCTTATTCTGAAGCTAATTTGCTTCCAGATGATGCCCCTATAAATCAACAATACGAAGACTTTGAAGAGAAATTTGGATCTGATGGTAATGTGATTATGCTAGCTACCGATGATGAGGATTTATTCACGTTGGAAAAGTTTGAAGCTTGGAAAACACTATCAGATACTTTGGCTACTTTTCCTGAGATAAAATCTGTTATTGGGATTCATAATCTTCAAGAATTGATAAAACTTGAAAATCCTAAGCGTTTTGAAATGCAACAGATTTTAAGCAAAAGTACTGATATTTCAAAACAACAACTGGAAGCTTACAGCAAGTCTCTATTCACAGATTATCCTTTTTATGACGGATTGATTTTCAATTCTGAAAACAAAACAGTGCAAACTGTAGCGTATATGCAAGACAGCATAGTCAACGCTGAAGGGCGTAAGGTTTTTATCATGGATAAGTTCGTTCCCTTGATAGAGTCGTTTAAGAAAAACCACAATATCGAGCTTCATGTTTCCGGGATGCCCTACATACGAACTCTCAACTCGCAAAATATTGTAGATGAAATCCAATGGTTTGTACTAGCGGCTTTATTGGTAACTTCAGTTATATTTTTCTTCTTTTTTAGATCCTTTCGTGCCACATTAATTTCTATGTTAACCGTCATAATTGGTGTGATGTGGGCTTTTGGATTTATGGGTCTCCTTGGTTTCGAAATTACGGTTTTAACTGCCGTTATCCCCCCACTTATAATCATTATAGGGATTCCTAACTGTATTTTCTTGATCAATAAATACCAGCATGAAATAAAAAAACATGGTAACCAGGCAAAGTCTCTTCAACGTGTAATTACTAAAATTGGAAATGCCACACTGATGACCAATGTCACTACAGCTTCGGGATTTGCAACCTTCATTTTCACTCAAAGTGAATTATTAAAGGAGTTCGGGATATTAGCGTCCATCAACATTATTGCCATTTTTATTTTGAGTCTTCTTATCATACCTATTATCTACAGCTATATGCCACTGCCCAATGATAAGCACTTAAGACATCTTGGTAAACAATGGATAGAAGGCTTTGTAGAATGGATTGTGAAAATGGTGAGGGATAAAAGAATTACTATTTACTTCACCTCTGTAGCCGTTTTAGGGATAAGCATCATAGGTATTTTCAATATTAAAATTTCCGGTAGCTTACTAGAGGATATGCCACAAAATGCTGAATTTTTCAAGGATATTAAATTCTTTGAAGATAAGTTTGATGGTGTCTTACCTCTGGAAATAATGATTAACACTAAAAGGCCTAATAGTGTGATTAAGTTATCAAATTTGAAAAAGATGGATCAGTTAGCCACCGAAATTGCTGATATTAAAGAGCTTTCTGCGCCTTTATCGGTCGTTAATCTGGCCAAATATTCCAAGCAAGCCTTTTATAATAATAACCCTAAGTATTACCAATTGCCGACCTCTCAGGAGCAAACTTTTATGTCGCCGTACATCAAAAGTATGGAAAATATGAAAGGAGCTGGAATCAGTTCATATGTCGATTCAACAGGACAATACGCGAGGATGACCATGTTTATGAAGGATATCACGACAGAGGAAATCAAACGAATTGAAGATCGGCTTTTACCCGAAATTCAAAAGATCTTTCCAGAAGACCATTATGAAGTAACTATGACAGGAAAAGCTCTGGTTTATCAAAAAGGGACACATTATTTGGTAGATAATTTAGTGCTATCTCTTTCCTTAGCTATTTTGCTTATTGCTCTATTTATGGCCTGGATTTTTCGTTCCTTTAGGATGATCTTGATTTCACTTATTCCTAATTTATTGCCTTTATTAATGACAGCTGGTATGATGGGTTTTCTTGGGGTCCCTATAAAGCCGTCTACAATTCTTGTCTTCAGTATAGCGTTTGGGATAAGCGTAGATGATACCATACACTTTTTGGCAAAATACAGACAAGAGTTAAAGGCTAACCACTGGAAGATTAAGCGGTCTGTATATTTAGCTTTAAGGGAAACTACTGTAAGTATGTTTTACACCTCTATCGTTTTATTCTTTGGCTTTTCAGTGTTTATGATTTCAAGTTTTGGAGGAACCGTTGCCCTAGGTGGCTTGGTTTCTGCAACGCTCCTTTTTGCTATGCTAGCTAATTTATTGTTATTGCCCTCTTTATTGCTTTCTTTAGAAAGAAGCATCGCCAATCAAAAAACGATGAAGGAGCCTCAAATGAGCATTATTGATGAAGAGGATGAAGAGGATGAAGATGAACTGTTATGAAAAATGATACTTTCCATTTTAAAGAATTTGATGTTATCCAAGCGAAATCTGCCATGAAAATTGGTACGGACGCTGTACTGCTAGGAGCATGGGTGCCCTTAACTCAAAATGAACTTAAAATATTAGATATTGGATCAGGTACTGGGCTTCTGAGCCTTCAACTAGCCCAGCGTTCTATGGCAGATACAATAGATGCAGTGGAGATTGATCCAGGTGCTTTTGAAGAATGTGTCACCAATTTTGAAAATAGTCCTTGGGGCGATAGATTGTTTTGTTATCATGCCGGGTTCGTAGAATTCTATTCTGAAATTGAGGAGACCTACGACCTAATTATTTCGAATCCCCCTTTTTTCCAGTCCCCATTAAATTCTGAATCCAAAAGTAACTCAAGAGAAACGGCAAGATTTCAAGACCGTCTCAATTTTGAGGAGTTGTTAAAAGGGGTGTCTGTTTTATTAGCAGAAGATGGTCAGTTTAGTCTCATACTTCCCTATGCAGAAATGGAAAAATTTATACAAAAGGCAGAAGACTATGCGTTATTTCCAACAACAATTCTAAATGTAAGAGGCCATTCATCTTCCCCGATTAAGCGATCGCTTATTACCTTCAGAAGAAATAAAGAAGAGACTATTATGCAAAACGAATTGATTATTGAATTGGAAAGGCATCTCTATACCCAAGATTATATAGATTTAGTAAAAGATTTCTATTTAAAGATGTGATTATTTACGATTTAATCAAAATAATAACAAAGCTTCACAGATGTTCAGAATTCTATTCATTAAATTTGTAATGCAATATTTGACATAACATTATGAGACAAGATACTTTCCAAGCCCCAGATTATTACGAAATCGATGATTTGCTCACCGAAGAACATCGGATGATTCGTCAAGCTGCTCGAGATTGGGTAAAGCGCGATGTAAGTCCAATTATAGAAGAGGCTGCGCAAAAAGCAGAATTTCCAAAATCAATCATCAAAGGCTTATCAACTATTGGTGCTTTTGGTCCTTATATTCCAGAAGAATATGGCGGTGCAGGACTTGACCAAATTTCTTATGGTCTAATCATGCAAGAAATAGAACGAGGTGATAGTGGGGTAAGGTCCACGGCTTCTGTTCAATCTTCTTTGGTTATGTTTCCTATTTATGAATTTGGAACTGAAGAGCAGCGCAAGAAATATTTGCCAAAATTAGCTTCAGGAGAGTTTATGGGGTCGTTTGGGTTAACCGAACCTGATCACGGCTCTAATCCAAGTGGAATGACAACTCATTTTGTAGATAAAGGAGATCATTATTTACTTAATGGAGCGAAAATGTGGATTTCCAACTCCCCATTTTGTGATATTGCTGTGGTTTGGGCCAAAAACGAAGAAGGTAGAATACATGGACTTATCGTAGAGCGAGGTATGGAAGGGTTTTCCACTCCTGAAACTCATAACAAATGGTCGCTTAGAGCTTCTGCAACTGGTGAATTAATTTTCCAAGACGTAAAAGTTCCTAAAGAAAATTTGCTTCCAGGTAAAAGCGGCTTAGGAGCACCATTGTTGTGTTTAGATTCAGCTCGATATGGAATAGCCTGGGGCGCTATTGGAGCGGCTATGGATTGTTACGATACTGCTTTGCGTTATGCCAAAGAACGTATTCAATTTGGAAAGCCTATTGCGGGATATCAATTACAACAAAAGAAACTAGCCGAAATGATTACTGAAATTACAAAAGCACAGCTTTTGGTATTGAGATTAGGTCAGCTAAAAAACGAAGGGAAAGCCTCTACTGCTCAAATTTCTATGGCTAAACGAAATAATGTAGAAATGGCTATTCATATTGCCAGAGAATCGCGGCAAATCCTTGGTGGAATGGGAATTACAGGAGAATATAGCATTATGCGCCATATGATGAATCTCGAGAGTGTAATTACTTACGAAGGAACTCACGATATTCACTTATTGATTACAGGACTTGACATTACAGGTCTATCTGCTTTCAAATAGGTAGAATACCTTTTAAAGAAAATATAAAAATTGCAGCCAGTTGAACTTGTTTTGACTGGTTTTTTTATTTTTGTAAAAAAAATAGAAAGATGAAGCAAGTTGATGAAGTACAGGATGGTATAAAAGAGTTAAGAGACCAACTTATGGGTCACAAGCTATATAAAGATGTAGAAAGCCCACAGGATTTAAAAATCTTCATGGAGCACCATGTTTTTGCAGTCTGGGATTTTATGTCGCTGTTAAAGTCGCTTCAAACACAACTTACTTGCACCAGCTCTCCTTGGGTTCCTGTAGGAAATCCAAAGCATAGATATCTTATAAATGAAATTGTCCTGGCAGAAGAAACAGATCTCAATTCTGATGGTGAGCGACAAAGCCATTTTGAGATGTATTTGGATGCCATGAAAAAGGCTGAATCCTCCACCAAAGCAATTCATGAGTTTGTTAGCCAAGTAAAGGGAGGGACTGACATTTTTTCGGTGATTTTTACCAGCGATTTACCGATTTCTGTTAAAGAATTTCTATTGTTTACATTCAATGTTATCAAAAGAAACAAACCTCATGAGATTGCCGCTTGTTTTACTTTTGGCAGAGAAGAATTGATTCCAGATATGTTTACCTCCATCATAGGTGAAATACAAAAGAACTTTCCAAAAGAGGATTTAAGTTTGTTTAAATACTATTTTGATAGGCATATAGAATTGGATGCAGACGAACACGGTCCTATGGCCTTAGAATTAATAACTGAGTTATGTGGTTCAGATAAGCAGAAGTGGAAAGAAGTAGAGATTTGCTCTCGAGAAGCTTTAGAAATGAGGTTAGGCTTATGGAACGGAATCGCTAAAGAAATAAATTATTATAAGGCTATAGCTTAACCTTTTGTAGCTGTCTTCACTAGGCTTATATAATCGTCAATTTATTCTTCACTAGGAGCTATCCCTATTATTAGACCCTCCATACTTTCAGTAATAGGGAGTTGGCAGCTCAATCTACTATTATCTTTTACATAGAAAGCTTCAGCTAGCATAGCCTCCTCTTCATCTCCTTTTTCTGGAAGCGGAGTGTTAGATTGGATGTAGCATTGGCAAGAGGCGCACATCGCCATACCACCACAGATACCTATACTGCCCTCAGGAGCAAGTTCATAAGAACGAATAACCTCCATGAGATTCATAGCCATATCTGTGGGAGCATCTACTAGATGGGATGTTCCTTCCCGATCGACTATTGTAATTTTTACATCCATAAGAATTCTCCAATCAAAGGTTAATTTGGTCAACAAAAGTACTAGGTCTGTAGATACCTGTTTAGTACTTGCATAATGATTTTAAATAAAACACCTTGCTAAGATTGATCTTAGCAAGGTGAGGTCGTTTATGACACACTATCAATCAATACTTCTAACTACAGCCTTAGGGGCTTCTTTTTTGGTCCCATCAAATCCAGTCACACCGCCTACTGTTGTATATTTCATCACATAGCGTTTATTGGGATGGATTCTCCGAAAAGCGCTCTGACACATAAGTGTAGCTTCATGAAAACCACATAGAATTAACTTCAATTTTCCAGGATAAATATTCACATCTCCAATAGCGTAAATTCCAGGAATATTGGTTTGATAATCTAAGGTATTATCAACCTTTATAGCATTCTTTTCAATTTCTAATCCCCAGTTGGCGATAGGGCCTAATTTAGGAGATAAACCAAATAAGGGAATAAAATAATCTGTATCCAATTCGAAATCCTCCTCAGGATTATTGTTCATCCTTATAGACACGGACTCCAATTGCTCGTTTCCATATACATTCACAATCTCTGCAGGGGTGATCAATTTTATTTTACCGATATCTTTTAGTTCTCTCACACGATCTACCGACTCTAGAGCCCCTCTGAATTCATTTCGCCTATGGACTAAAGTGACTTCAGAAGCAATATCTGCCAAGTAAATACTCCAATCTAAGGCAGAATCTCCACCGCCAGAAATAACCACAGATTTATCTCTGAACTGCTCAGGATCTTTTACCATATAGTGAACTCCTTTATTTTCAAACAGAGAAAGATTAGCAATAGGTGGCTTTCTAGGTACAAAGCTCCCTAAACCTCCAGCAATAGCTATGATAGGGGCATGGTGTTTTGTCCCTTGGTCTGTAGTGACAATAAAGCTTCCATCCTCTTGCTTTTCTATATCTTGAGCTTTTTCACCCAAAGTAAATCCTGGCTGGAAAGATTTGATTTGCTCCATCAAGTTATCGACTAGTTGCCCAGCTTTCACCTCAGGAAATCCTGGAATGTCATAAATAGGTTTTTTTGGATAAAGCTCGGATAATTGCCCACCAGGTTGCGGTAGGGCATCTATAATATGACACTTCATCTTTAATAAACCAGCTTCAAATACAGCAAAAAGTCCTGTAGGACCCGCGCCTATAATTAGAATATCAGTTTTAATCATACTTAAAAGTAACGTTTGAATAAAAATTAAAAAATCTCACTTTTATTTGTTAGCAAATTGACCTGCCTTCACATTTATAACCTCTTTTATTTGAGGAACATGTTTCTTTATCGTCATTTCTACTCCAGACTTTAAGGTCATTTGATTGACTGTGCAGTCTACGCAAGTTCCTAAAAGTTGAACTTTAACCAGTGTGTCGTCTTCAATAGATAATAGCTCAATATCTCCACCATCACTTTTTAAAAAAGGGCGAATTTCATCTAAAGCAATCTCAATTGTTTCTCTTAATTCTTGACCAGTTATCATATTTTTTTATTTTTTACGGCACTACAACCTGCCATTGTTGTTATCTTAATGGCTTCTGTAGGCGGTAAGTTTTTATTTCTATTCACCACTTCTTGTACGGTGTTTCTTGTCAATTCCTTAAAAGACTCACTAAGTGGTGTTCCATCTTGTAAGGCTGCAGGTCTCCCTATATCACCAGATTCTCTCAAGCTTTGTACCAAGGGAATCTCACCTAAGAAAGGCACTCCAATATCTTCAGCAAGATATTTAGCTCCTTTCTCTCCAAAGATATAGTATTTATTATCGGGCAATTCTTCTGGAGTAAAATAGGCCATATTTTCGCAAATACCTAAAACAGGAACGTTGATGCTTTCCTGCTTAAACATAGATACTGCTTTTTTTGCGTCTGCCAATGCCACATTTTGAGGGGTACTCACAATTAGAGCTCCTGTAATGGGCATGGACTGCATAATCGATAAATGAATATCTCCAGTTCCCGGGGGGAGATCAACTAATAAGAAATCGAGTTCTCCCCAATCTGAATCAAAAATCATTTGGTTGAGAGCCTTTGCTGCCATAGGTCCTCTCCAAATCACAGCTTCATCGGGTTTCGTAAAAAATCCTATCGATAATATTTTGACCCCATAATTTTCAATGGGCTTCATTTTGGATTTACCATTCTTAGTTACCGAAAGCGGTTTTTCATTAGCTACATCAAACATTATTGGACCAGATGGGCCGTAAATGTCAGCATCCAAGAGCCCTACTTTAAATCCCATCTTAGTTAGAGTTACTGCAAGATTTGCAGTGACTGTAGATTTTCCAACACCTCCTTTCCCAGATGCGATGGCGATAATATTTTGAATCCCAGGGATGGGTTTACCTTTTATTTCATTGGTGGCCTTTTTCTCTTTAGCCTCCACACTAATTTTTACTTGAACTTTTGCTTTTGCGTAAACGTGTTTGTGGATAGCTTTCATTACATCTACCTCTGCACGTTTCTTAATATGTAAGGCAGGAGTAGATAGTTTTAGATCTATAATAACCTCATCGCCAAAAGTGACAATATTTTGTAAAGCTCCGCTTTCTACCATGTTTTGCCCCTCCCCCGCAACGGTTATAGTTTCAAGAGCTTTTTTAATGTCGTCTTTATTGAGTTTCATACACTTATAAAAATTCTAATTAAGATTTAATCTAAATGCAAATATACAAGTTAATGATCTATTTGTTTATTCTATGAGCTATTTTACAAGATTTCTTAGGGATTAATTAACGTGTTGAAAAGTTTAGAGCTAAATCTCATCACATTTAGAGGATCAGCAGATTGCAACCTCGAATATCACTTTGATCGAATCGTCCTAAGATTTCAAATTCTGTCGCGTTGATTTGCTTGCCAAGATCTTGAGTGGCGATAAAAGGGCATGAGTTGAAATTGGCCAGATCAACCACGTTAATACCGCCTGTACTGCCAAAGCTTAGATAGTGAAAGGGATCTTCTGTATCTCTAATCATAATTTTCATGTGGTCTGGACACTGGAATTTGCTTTGTCCTTGAGAATAGGCCTGAGACAGGAGTTCTGTCATCCCATATTCGCTGTGAATGTTCTTAACACCAAAACCTTTAGATAAAACAGCATGAAGTTCTTTGCGAATCATTTCTTTACGTCTGCCTTTCATTCCCCCTGTTTCCATGACAACGCTATGCTTCAATTGAAATTTTTTCTTTTCAACCAAATCTAATAGAGCAAACGAAACTCCTATAAGTAATATGTTATGTCCAGCATCGTCTAGTTTTTGAAGTGTTTCCGAAAGCTGTTCTATTTCATCTAAATAAAAGCCACTCTCTTTAAATTTGCTTTCTTTTATAAAATGATCTACCATATATACCAGCGAAGATCCCTCTCTTTCTAAGTAGGAAGGCAGTAAGCCTAAAATGACATAGTCTTTTATAGGTCCATAAGCATCTTCAAAAGTATGGATAAAGCTATCCTTATAAACCTTGAGGTCCTTAACGTAATGTCGACTTTGCTCTTGCCCAGTGGTTCCACTGCTCAAAAAAGTTATTTCAGGAGTGAACTCTTTCGTTTTGACTTGGTGAGTTTTGAAAAATTCAATGGGTAAAAAAGGGATTTCCTTTAAGGCTTGAACCTCTTGTTCTCTGATGTTTAAATAACTGCAAAATTCCTTATATACAGAATTATACTGAATTTGCTCCTTAAAGAGCTTTAGAGCTATAGTTTCAAAATCTTTTTCTGATTGTATTGAAAAAGGAAAGACAGAAGTCATATATATCAATTGACTTCAAAAGTAATAAAAAAACACCCTGTAAAAAGGGTGCTTTAGTTTTAAAAGCACTTCAGTTTAGTTTATAACAATCTTTTTCGTAATAAAAGAGGCTCCCTGAATTACTCTTACAAGATAAACCCCAGTATTGAGGTCTGATACATTTATAGATCCCAAAGCTTTTGAAGTTAACACGCGTTGTCCAAGCATATTGAAGAGCTGAACTTCCAAGTCAGCAGTTGTTGAAGATTTTACAGTCAACACTCCATTAGATACTGGGTTTGGATAAATTATGATGCTGGTGGAGTCAAAATTATTTAGACCTAAAGTTGTAGTAAAGGTTCCGATTGGCCATGGATTTGTAGCAGCACCTTGTGAAGTGTCGTCATCATTTTCGCCAGTACCACTAAACTCCCAATTGTTGAGTACAAATGTTCCCCCATCTGGCCCTGAATTGCTTAGCCTATAGGCCCAGCCATCCGTATATTCCCATGCTTCACCAGTTCCATCAGTATTGATATCTCCAAAAGTATCTATGACTTCTCCATTTTGAAAAAGTTCTACAGCATCGTCGCCATTGATGTTGGCAACACCGGAGGTGTAATCTGGATCGAATCCGAAAAACTCATTAAAATTAGGTTGCTCTGAAGCGATGTAGATATAGTCTCCAACAGAAGCAGTAACATTTGGAAAAGTAAATTCTTGCCCATCTGAGCCACCACCATTATTGGCATTTCCAACTCCAAAAACGCTTAAATCTGTAATATCTCTAATCACATAGAGCTCAATAACCTTAGGCGTTCCTCCAGTTAAAGGCCCATCAAAAACTCCAGTAATCACCATATCGCTGGTTAACTCTCCCAATACATTACCACTAAGAGTTATTGTTTCTGAAGTCGCATTGGCACTACTTACCTCTAAACTTCCAGAATAAGGGGCCTTGGTAAGTCCGCTTACTAACCTTATATATGCTGTAGTACTAGCATTACCAACAGTTTGAAGACTATCTACAGAAGTTGTAATTCCTATACCCGAAGATAGGGAGATTTCAAAATCTCCAAAGGCAGCTATACTACTATCATCAATTAAAAATTCTCCTTCTTCTCCAAACCTTTCGATGACCATATCATCTGGATTGATAATTTGGAAACCATCATTGCCCTCTACATATAATTCCAGAGTTCTACCATCGGCCCTAGGACAGGTAGAATCTACGTAAGCTGTTATAACAGGATTGTGCGCAAAAGCAAAAGAGGAGAGTATTAATACAAGTAAAAAAGTAATTTTTTTCATAATAGTTTTTTTAAAGTCAACTTAAAAATAACACATATTTTATAAAAATAAAAGCTTTTTATCATATTATCAATGAATTAACGCTTTGGTAAACTTGAAATCCAGTAAGAGAAGGAGCTTTCAAAATTCAAAATAGACAAGGTTAAGACAGTATTAATAAACCGAGAATCTATTAATCTTAATGAAATCTTTTGTTAACATCGAGATAACATCGACAGGAGGCTTGAAACTTAGATTTGCGTCAAAATTAAAACAGGAATGCACAAACGATTAGTTATAATTTTAAGCTTAATATCTGCTATAGGTTTTTCTCAAAATTCTAATAAAGGGACTCTCGTCGGAAAATTACTTGATAAAGATTTAGGGAATCAATCTTTACCATTTGCTAATGTTCAAATAAAAGGAACCTTAAAAGGGGCTACAACGGATTTTGATGGTTTATATAAAATTGAAAACTTAGATCCTGGAACCTATACGGTCGTTTTTAGTTTTGTTGGGTATACTTCTGTGGAAGTTCCCAATGTAGAAATTGTTGCTGATAAAGTCACAGAAGTGAATACGACTTTGACATCCAGTGCTGCCTCTCTTCAAGAAGTGGTCATTACTACTGTATCTAGAAAAGATTCTGAAGTTGCTCTTCTGTTAGAGCAAAAAGGAGCTATAAGTATTAAGGAAAGTATAGGGTCTCAGCAGTTAGCTAAATTGGGAGTTTCCGATGCAGCAGTGGCTACCACTAAAATTTCTGGGGTCTCCAATAGTGAAGGCTCAGGCGATATTTATGTAAGAGGTTTGGGAGATCGGTACTTACTAACCACCCTAAATGGATTGCCAATTCCATCGGATGATGTAGAAAAGAAGAATATCGATTTAAGTTTATTTCCTACTAGACTGGTTCAGAATATTTCCATCAGCAAGGCGTATTCTGTCAATATGTATGGTGACCAGGCTTCGGGAAATGTAGATATCACTTCTAGAGAATTAGTTGGTAATGAAGAGTATTCACTAGGTTTTTCTACGGGGATCAATACAGAAGCCGTTGGAGCAAATGATTTTAAACTAGGAGCTTATCAAAGTGATGTTAACCTAGGATTTTATAATAACTATCCCAACAATTTTGATGCGTTAACTCAGCAAAGCTGGAATACAGAATCTGTAGAGGCTCCTGTCAATCAAAATTTCAACTTTACTGCAGGTAAAAAGTTCGGAGATAAGTTTAGAACTTTAGTGACGGCTTCTCAAAAATCTAACTTCGAGTTTAGATCAGGAACTTTTCAGGAATACGATAACAATAACTTTAGAGATGGTTTTACCGATGTAGAAGAGTACAGAAAAGAGGTAACAACTTCTGCTTTGTTGGATTTGAGTTACAGATTTAACGATAAAAACAAAGTCAAATTTACTAGCTTATTTGTCAATAAATTATCTGGGCAGGTTTTTGAAGCTGGAAGAAATGGAGAGGGCGTTGTCTTCGACGAAGTGGATCCTCAATCAGAATTGAATCAATTTATAAGAGATCAAAATATCAAGAAAACCCAGCTGTGGGTGAATCAACTTATTGGCGAAAGTGAAATGGGAGTTCACAATATTGATTGGGCTGTTGGTTTAAACACCGTCAATGCCGATGAACCTAACCGAATCAGAAATGAGATAAACTTTACCGACACCAGAGTAGAGTTAGGGAGAACGGGTGGTTTTCAGCAACGTAAAAGTAATCAAATCATAGACGATTACGAAGTGAATGCAAGAATCAATGACTCCTTTAAAGTCACAAATTTAAAAGAAGAGGAAAACGATTTTGGATTGAAAGTGGATGTTGGTGGTAACTTCAGATTCAAAGAAAGAGATTTCGCTTCACAGTTTACTGGGATCCAAGAAACCAATTTAAATAACGTTAACCCACCAAGCATAGATGATTTATCATCCGTATTTACTTTAGATAATGTAGAAAATGGATTGTTGGCTTACGTATCGCAACAGCCAGATTCCTATTTAGGCGAACTTGAAAGCTTAGGGGCTTATGCACTTTTTAACTACAAAATGGAAAAATGGAATTTCAATTTCGGTGGACGTTTTGAATCCAATACTATAAATGTAAATTGGAATGTTAATAATTTTCCTGGAAGAATAGGAGCTGCTGTAAAGGAATACGAAAACTTCCTCCCTAGTTTGAATTTAAAATATGAGCTTAATGATAATAACAACTTAAGACTTTCTGCAAGTAAAACCATTACGTTACCAGAATTCAAAGAAATCTCTCCTTTCGAATATGTTTCACCAAACGGACAAGTGACTAGAGGGAATCCTAACCTGGAGGCCAGTGAAAATTACAACTTAGACTTAAAGTGGGAAATGTTCCCTTCCAATGGTGAGCTTATATCTGTCGCTGGTTTCTACAAGCAAATCAATGACCCTATCAACAGAGTTTTAACGAGAGGTGCTGCAGGTATTTTCTCTTACTTCAACTCTGGTGAACAAGCAGAAATTTACGGTCTTGAACTAGACACAAAACTGGATGTGATAGCACGAGATAAAGATTTAGGTTATATGGTTAACGTCAACTTTAATGCAACTAGAATGTGGCATGAACAAGATCTCAAAGAAGTTTTTGAAATTATAAATGGAGAAAATAGATTGACTAGAACGTTTAGATACAACGGTAAAACCAAAACAGATCTACAAGGAGCTTCAGATTGGATTTTTAATGCCAATACTACTTTTGAGACCACTGGAGAGAATCCATTTGTAGCCAATATTTCAGCTAATTATGCTTCTGAAAAAATATTTGCTTTAGGAAATCCAGACAACCAAGTGAATCCCGACGAGTTTTTTAATGAAGAAATACGGGAGCAAGGCTTTGTCGTTTTAAATGCAGTATTGAGAAAAGACATCAATGAAAACCTAAGTGTTCAACTTATAGGTAAAAATCTTTTGAATCCTCAAATTGAAAGGACTCAAACCATAAAACCCCTTAGTACGGGTGTTTCAAGAGAAGAAGTAGTTAGATCTTATACTAGAGGGGCGCAACTATCTATAGGGTTTAATTATAATTTTTGAACTTAAACTTAATATAAAAATAACACTTAAACTTAGACACATGAAAACAACAATGAAATCTTTAACTTATTTTTTCGCATTGGCTTGCTTTACTTTAGTAGCATCAAGCTGCAGTAGTGACGATGATGTTCCTGTTGGTCCTGAACCAGGTTCTGAACTTGAATTGGAAGGGAGTATTTCCTCCGATGTAGCTTTAGATTCGAGCCTCGAGTATACTTTAAATGGAACTTTAAGTGTAGAAGCGGGAGCTAGCTTAACCATACCTGCAGGAACAAATATTGCTACAGGGACAGGGACAGATGTTTATATTATCGTTCAAAAAGGTGCGACTATTGATATTGCGGGAACACCATCTAATCCAGTGATTATGAGCCCAGCGAGTTCAGGATCTTGGGGTGGTTTAGTAATCGCCGGAAACGCAGAAACTACTGAAGGTATAGATGCCATAGCAGAAGTAGGTGGAATTCTTTACGGAGGCACCAATGCGGAGGATAATTCTGGTAGCGTTGAGTATTTGATTTTAAGACAAACGGGAGCACAAATTAATGCAGAATCCCAATTTAACGGTCTTACGCTTTATGCTGTTGGAAGCGGAACCACATTAAATAATATCGCCATTTTTAATGGACAAGATGATGGTGTAGAATTTTTTGGAGGATCTGCAAATCTTACTAACTTTTATGCTGAAAACCTACAAGATGATGCTGTAGACTGGACCGAAGGTTGGAACGGAGTCCTAACAAATGCCTACGTGCTTCATACCGATGAAAACTTTTCTACTGCAGTAGAAGCTGACGGTATAAATGGAAATCCAACTTTGACCAATTTTACTGCAATATCTACAGTCGGAGGAACAGCTTTACAATTTAAAGTAGAATCTGGAGCAACTATTACAGGACTTTCTTTATCAGGTTACGGAACTTCCGTTGATATGAGAGACAATGGTGCACTTTCTAACGTGCAAATTGAAGGTGAAAATGCTGATCCTAACTTACCTTATACTGGTCCAGCAACTGTAAATGTTAGTGATTTTGATTGGGCAACTGAAGCCAATAGCAACGTCAATAACGTGTTGAGTGGTGAGATTATTGGTAACGTTACTTTAGACTCAAGTATAAGCTATAGCTTACCAGGTGTCCTAAGTGTTGAATCTGGAGCTACATTAACTATTCCAGCAGGAACAACAATTACAACAGGTACTGGAACAGATGTCTATATGGTAGTTCAAAAAGGAGGAACAATCAATATTAATGGTACTGAAACTAGCCCAGTAGTTATGGCTCCAAGTGGAGAAGGAGCTTGGGGAGGTTTGGTGATTGCTGGAAAAGCTGAAACTACTGAAGGTATTGATGCAATCGCAGAAGTAGGAGGGATAGTATATGGTGGTACTGATGTTGAAGATAATTCAGGAACTATCACTTACTTAATCCTAAGACAAACAGGTTCTCAAATTAACGCTGAATCTCAGTTCAATGGTTTAACGCTTTATGCGGTAGGCAGTATGACTACCTTAGAAAATATTGCAGTGATTGGTGGACAAGATGATGGTGTAGAGTTCTTTGGAGGATCTGCTAATCTTACCAATTTTTATGCTGTAGATACTGAAGATGATGCAGTAGACTGGACTGAAGGTTGGAACGGAGTTTTAACCAATACATTTGTAAAACATACGCAAGAGAACTTTTCTACAGCAGTAGAAGCTGACGGTATAAATGGAAACCCAACCATTATTAACTTTGCAGCAGTTTCAGAAACAAATATGGGAACAGCATTACAATTTAAAGCTAATTCAGGAGCAACAATTACTGGTTTGTCTCTTACAGGATATCAAACAATTATTGATATGAGAGATGATGGGCCATTAGAAAATGTTGTAATTGATGGTGCTACAGGAGATCCAAGTGTTGTTTATGACACAGCAACAGTTGTGGAATCAGATTTCAGTTGGGCAACTAACTAATTATTCTTTTACTACCAATTAGCCGAAAGCTGCTCCACTTGGAGCAGTTTTTTTTGTTCCTCACACCAATTTAAATTTATAATGCCGAACAAATAAATTGAATTATACTACGAGGTAGCTCAGCACAAGTTTTTGATTAGTTAAAGTTAAAAATAATTGGCCTAGCCTTAGCTATGGTAATTTTTTTTGATAAAAAGCAAGCGAAAAGGGCCTGTGCCGAATTCGTTTTTGTAAAACGATTTATTGTGACATCACAGTTTTAAATTGGTATTAACCTTAACTTTATGCTAATATTCGATTTGCTAAATTTGTCAATATCAAAACTTAAACTACATGAAGAAATCTGACATCACTATCCTTGTTGTAGACGACGATCCGGATATTTTGGAAATATTGAGTTACAATCTCAATGCTGAAGGCTACAAAGTGATTACTGCGGAAGATGGCGTCCAGGCTGTAAAAAAAGCAAAAAAGAAAAAGCCTCATTTGATAATTTTGGATTTGATGATGCCAGAGATGGATGGTATAGAGGCTTGCGAACAAATTAGAGAGACCAAAGGCCTAGAAAATACCGTTATTACCTTTTTAACGGCTAGAGGAGAAGATTATTCTCAAGTGGCGGGATTCGATGCGGGTGCAGACGATTATATAACAAAACCGGTAAAGCCTAAAGTGTTGATGAGTAAAGTAAAAGCTTTGCTTAGACGATTTAAGTCCAATGCTTCTGAGGAAAACATCTATAAAATCGGAGGTATCGTGATCAACCGCGATGAGTATAAAATTTCCAGTGATGGTGTAGAAATGACTTTACCAAGAAAAGAATTTGAATTGCTATCTTTACTCACTTCAGAACCTAATAAAGTATTTAAAAGAGATGATATTTTGAACACCGTTTGGGGAAATGAAGTGGTGGTTGGTGGAAGAACCATCGATGTCCACATTAGAAAATTGAGAGAAAAATTGGGCGACGATAAATTCAAAACAGTGAAAGGCGTTGGCTATAAGTTTGTACATGAATGAGTAAAAAATTCAAAAGGTCTTATAAGTTTGCGCTAAATACCTCTACGTATATCACCATTTTCTTAACCGGCCTCATTGCGTTATATGAGCATATTAAATTAGAAATCGACTTGACTTCTATTTTTATTTTTGCTCTAGTCTGTTTTTTATTTTCCTTTTTAATTATCCAATTAAGAATAGAGTATTTTATCTACAAACGGGTAAAATCCATTTACGATAGTGTCTCTATACTAGACCAAACGGCAGTTGGTAACCGAAGAGTGACATCAGATATCAAAACTCTTACCGAGGAAGTAGAGCGATTTGCCAAAGGAAAAAAACTGGAGATTGAAACCCTTAAAGTAAGAGAAAACTACAGAAAAGAATTTATAGGAAATGTTTCTCACGAGCTCAAAACTCCCTTATTTACCGTTCAAGGCTATATTCTAACGCTTCTTGACGGAGCGTTAAAAGATAAGAAAGTAAGAAAAAAATACCTTAGTAGAGCTAGTAAAGGGGTAGATCGATTAATTTATATCGTGAAAGATTTGGATATGATCACCAAATTAGAAACTGGTGACCTCAATCTTTATCTTGAGACTTTCGATATTGTTGAGCTGATCCAGAATGTCTTTGATCTGTTAGAAATGAAATCTACCAAAAGAGAAATCAGTCTTACATTCGATAAAGACTACCCGCCAATCTTTGTTAAAGCAGATAAAGAACGAATTCAACAAGTGATTACCAACCTCATTGTGAATTCAATTAAATATGGAAAAAAAGGGGGCACTTCCGAAATCAGTTTAGAAAAACTGAAAGGGGACAAAGTCATGTTTAGAGTGACCGATAATGGAGAGGGCATAGAAAAGGAAAATATTCCACGCCTTTTTGAGCGTTTTTTCAGGGTAGATAAAACAGGATCAAGACGAGAAGGAGGTTCTGGCTTAGGCTTATCTATTGTGAAACATATTATTGAGGCTCACAATGAACAAATCTTTGTAGAAAGCGTCTATGGTATCGGTAGCGAGTTTTCCTTTACCCTTCCAATGTCCGACGAAATGTCTGAAGAGGAAATCGAAGACGCTGGTCAGTTTTAAAACCAGAATACTGACGTATCCTCTCGAGGTCTGAAACCTTAAAATCTTCCTGATTTGAAAAAGGAGCAATGCCTAGTTTTTCAAGCCGCTTGGCCAGATATTCTTGTTCTCCCTGATGAGGTGTAGGGATAAAAAAGGCTTTCTTCCCTAAACAAGCGAGATCCATAACCGAAGAATATCCAGACCTGCATACGACTAGTTTGCTTCTGCAAATCAATGCGTTGAGTTCTTCAGATTTCAAATGATTGTAAAAGCTAATATTGGGCAAGTCGTTTAAAGACTCTGTGTTATAGACTCCACGTACTATAACTGTTTTTTTACTAGAGAGAACTTGGAAAGCTGCAATCAAACATTTCTCCAAAGAGGTTCGCAAAGGCTCTGGTCCAGAGATCACAGCTAGGTAATCAATCTCTACTGGCAGTTCTATTTTAGAAAACCGACTTAAAACCCCAATTCTTCGGGTTGGGACCTTCACTTGTTTCGAATGGCTTAAGACACCACTCAAGTCGAAAGGGACTTCAGCATCTGGAGTCCAGACTTCGTCATAACGGTTGTGGTGCTTTGCATTCAAAAAAGAAGATGCTTTTGAAAATAGTCCAGCTTTAAATTTCAGTTGATGAGAAATAATCACCGATTTTATCGTTTTAGATATCGCTCCAAATCTGTGATCTGAAATAATCAAATCAACATGATTTTTTTCAGCATAACTCTCAACCAGTATCTCATCTTTTTTAGCTCGTTCTTTTAAACCATGACCTTGTAGAATCAATTTCAGATAAAAGAAAAAACCAGAGCTGGAATAAACGACTTCACTCGAATTTAACTCTAAGCTGTTGAGGTCTGGAAATTCTTCTTTTAACAGCTCTAAGGCCGCCCCATCGGAAGCTATACTTACAATAGCGCCCTGCTCCAAAAAGTAATTTATAATAGGGATGCATCTTGAGGCGTGGCCCAATCCCCAATTGAGAGGAGCAACAAGAACATGAGTAGGAAAGGCCAAGGGTTTTAATTTTGTGTATTGGTAAATTTAATTAATTTTACCTGAAAATCTTAGCAAAAACGTGGGGAGTAAAAATAAACTAAAGCGATTTCAGGATAATGAGGTATTTGCGAATGTCATTCAACCTTTAAGATCTGAAATTGTAGAAGAGGAGTTCCAATTTAAAGGGAAATGGAAACGTGATTTTTTCAAAAATGATAAGCCTTTAATCTTAGAATTAGGCTGTGGGAAAGGAGAATATACCTTGGGGCTTGCTGAAAGAAATAAAGACTGTAATTATCTAGGAATAGATATAAAAGGGGCTAGATTTTGGAGAGGTGCCAAAACAGCTTTGGAAAACGAAATGCCCAATGTAGGGTTTTTGAGAACTCAAATCGAGTTAGTCGATCAGGTCTTTGCTGAAGGCGAAGTGGATGAAATCTGGATTACTTTTCCCGATCCACAAATCAAATGGAAACGCACCAAGCATAGGATGACCAATCCTGAGTTTTTAAACAAATACAAGCATATTTTGACTAAGGAAGGGATTATTCATCTAAAGACGGATAGCGAATTTATGCATGGCTATACATTAGGAATTTTAGAAGGTTTAGGACACGATATTTTATATGCTCACCATAATATTTACGTAAATCATGAAGCTCCAGAAGAGGTTGTAGGGATTCAGACTTTTTACGAGCAGCTGTACCTGGATAAGAATAAATCGATAACTTACTTGAAATTTAGACTTAAACCTTAATCTTGGAGTATTTTCAAATCTATGTATTAACCTACCTTGCCGCTTTCATCGGTGTGGTTCCGCCGGGTTTAGTCAACATGAGTGTAGCTAAAACCTGTTTAGAAAGAGGGCGTAGAAATGGAAGTTTGATGGCTTTAGGGGCTTCTTCAGTAGTGTTATTTCAGGCTTTATTAGCTGTTCTAATTTCAAAATATATTTTTTCACATCCTTATGTGAAAAGTGTGTTCCTTAAAACTGGTATTGCGATATTGATCTTGATGTTTATTTATTTTCTGCTTTCAGCTAATCGAAAGAAAAATCAGCAAAACATTAAAAAAAGAACAGGGACCAAAAGCTTTTTTACTGGGATTTTAGTGTCCTCTCTTAATATTTTCCCTATACCTTACTTTGTTCTTATTTCTACTTTATTGAGTAATAATTTCGAGATAAAGTACAGTCTTATGAACGATATTTTTTTTGCGATAAGTGCAGCCTTAGGGACACTGACCACCCTTTACCTATATGTCATTTTTATTATGAAAATAGATGGGAAGACAGAGTTATTTAAGAGGTACTCCAACTATTTTATGGCGGTATTAATGTTGATCCTTGTTATTGTATCCTGGATTCGCTTATTTAATATATAAATGGCAAACTCAGATTTTTTTGAAAAGGTTTATGAAGTTGTAGCTTTAATTCCAGAAGGCAAAGTGACTAGTTATGGAGCTATAGCCAAAGCGATAGGTGCTGCCAAAAGTTCGCGTACAGTTGGATATGCGATGAATGCTTGCGTAAAGTTAGATCGAGATTTACCAGCGCATAGAGTTGTGAATAGAAATGGCGTATTAACAGGTAAGCATCATTTCCCTGGTCAAGGTGTTATGCAAAAGTTATTGGAAGAAGAAGGATTGGAGATAGAGAACGATCAAATAAAAAATTTTAAAAATTATTTTTGGCAGCCCCCTGTAAATCAGAGTTTTGAGAGTTAATCTTAGATTTTAATAAAACTTTAGCTTGCTTATTGTTTCGATAATAGGACTTAAATCTTATATTTGAATCAGGATGAAGTTTTTCATAATAGATTGGTTAATTAGCAGAGCCTCGGATTTTTTTTAAAAACCGAGGCTTTGTCTTTTTACAGACTTTATTTTTCCCGCTTTCCGATTTCTTTTTCACAAGACTTTAAAATATTTTAGCAAAGCTTTAGTTTTACACACATGAGGCGATATCTTTTAGGTGTGTTTTTATGTTTTGGATTCTCCTCCCTATTTGGACAGTCGGGACTCGTCGTAAAAACTTTTCCCGTAAAAGATACTATACAACTAGAAGAAGTAAGTATAAGCCCATTTCAATTTAAAGTTAAGTCTACAGATAGCCTTACTATTACCCCTTCTTTATATACAATCGATTTTCCGCGCTCCCAATTAATTCCTTCTTCCAAATTGAAAATGGAACAGGACAGCTTATTAGTAACTTACTTTAAATACCCTGAGTTTCTCACCAAAACCTATAAGGGCTTGGATGAAAAACTCATTGTAGACGTCGGTAATCCTGTCGATAATTTATATGAATTGCAGCAAGAAAGGCAACCAAGTAATTTTGTTCCTTTTGCGGGGCTAAATACGAGTGGTAGTATTTCGAGAGCGATTAGCGTGGGTAACAACCAAAATGCAGTGGTAAGGTCGGAGCTTGACTTGCAGATCTCTGGTAAAATTTCTGAGAATGTGACTCTCCGAGCCTCCATTCAAGATGATAACGCCCCCACACAATCTGGAGGATATACTCAACAGCTGGATGAGTTCGATCAAATTTTTATAGAATTGGAGTCAGACAAATGGAGAATACGAGCTGGCGATATTGATCTAATAGAAAATGAATCTTTTTTCGCCTCCTATACCAAACGAGTACAAGGCTTATTGCTATCTGCCGATGTAGGCAATGAAAAACGGCAGACCGAAGTTTACGCTGCTGGCGCTTTGGTGAGAGGTGTATTTACAAGAAGTGAATTGACAGCTCAGGAGGGGAATCAAGGCCCTTATAAACTAGTCGGTGAAAGCGGGGAATTATTTGTATTGATTATTTCTGGTAGCGAAGTGGTTTTTGTGAATGGCAGACAACTCTCTCGAGGAGAAAATGAAGACTATCTCATTGATTATAATGCTGGTGAAATAATTTTTAATTCTACGTTTCCTATAACTTCAGAAATGAGAATCGTTGTAGAATACCAAGTTTCCGATCGAAACTTCTCTAGAATTGTGGCCACAACTGGCTCTAGATTTAGGTCTGAATCTCTTCAACTGAATGGGTTTCTTTATAATGAAAATGATCTTAAAAATCAGCCTTTACAGCAAAGTCTTACAGACGAGCAGGTGAACGCTCTAGAAGACGCAGGCGATAATCAAAGTGAAATGTTTGCACCAAGTGCAGTCCCTTCAGAATATTCAGAAAATAGGATTTTATACGTCAAGGAACTTCAAAACGGAGAAGAGATTTTTGTCTTTTCCAACGATCCTGAAGCTGAATTGTTTAATGTAAGGTTTACCAACTTAGGATCTAATCAAGGAAATTATGTGCTTTCCAGTCAAAATGCTATTGCCAATATTTACGAATACATACCTCCAGTCGATGGAATTTCTCAAGGAAATTTTGAACCTGTTGTAAGGCTATTTGCTCCCACGAAGCTCCAAATTGCAATGGTGAACGGTAAGTATTCTCCTTCTGAGACTACCAATATCCAGTTTGAAGTGGCGGCGAGCAATGATGACAATAATTTATTCTCGGATCTGGACCAAGAGGATAATCGAGGCTTAGCTGCCCAAGTTTCAGTTAAGCAAACCTTGTATAGATCTAAGGCCAACAAAAAGTTTGATGTGTTTGGTAATTTGAATTTTATTGAAGATTCCTATTCTAGTTTGGAAAGACTTTATAATGTTGAATTTACTAGGGATTGGAATTTATTCGATCCTACAGGAGATCAGCTTTTTGTCGATACGGGGTTCGATTTTCAAAACAATGCTTCAAGCCACACTCAATATAATTTTCAACGTTTAGACTACACAAATGATTTTGAAGGTTTAAAACATTCTTTAATGACCAGGCAAGTTCTAGATAAGCTCAGGATAAATGCTAATGCAAGTTACCTGGATAGTGAATCTTCCCGACTTACCTCCAAGTTTGCGCGGGCTACTCTGTCTGGAATTTATGATTTTGGTAAATTTTGGTCCGGATTGCGATATGATCTGGAAGATAATGAAGAAGTGAGGGTGGATAGTAATGAATTTACCGCCAACACTCAGCGATTTTCAAGCTACGAGGTCTATTCTGGGGTTGGAGATTCTACCGATGTGTATGTAGAATTAGGGTATAGATATCGACAAAATGATAGTTTACGTGCCAATGTCTTGCAAAGTGTAAACACGTCCAGCAATTATTTTACACGTTCGCAACTTATCAATTCCAAATCTACAGCACTTAGAGTTTTTGCTAATCTAAGAAATCTAAAATTTGCAGAAGAAGATCGAGAGGATGAGCAAAGTCTTAACTCCAGAGTCACCTTTTCTCAAAATTTATGGGATAGACTCGTCAATCTCAATACCACTTACGAAACCAATAGCGGAAGCATCGCTCAACAAGAATTCTCTTATGTTGAGGTGGAGCCTGGTCAAGGGCAATATACGTGGATAGATTATAATGAAAATGGCATCCAAGAACTCAACGAGTTTGAAATTGCCCAATTTCAAGATGAAGGGAGGTACGTGAGGATTCTTTTGCCCAATCAAGTGTTTGTGAGAACCAATCAAACTCGCTTAAGCCAGCAGGTTACTCTTAACTTTCTCAAGTGGCAAAACGAAAAGGGATTTAAGAAGTTAGCTTCCAAATTTTATAACCAAACCTCTTTGCTTTTGGATAAGAAATTGAGAAAAGATGGCAATGCGTTGAGTTTAAATCCTTTTGGTGACGATGGCCAAGAGGTGCTAGGCGAAAACACGACTTTTAGAACTATTATTTTCTTTAATAGAAGCTTACAAAAATTCACAACCTCTTACAATTTCACTCAGAACACGACCAAAAATTTAAGCCTCTTAGGACTCCAAGAAAATTCGAATACCTTACATGAACTCAAATTTATTCATAATTTTAAAGAAAGCTGGTTGCTTACTTTAACTCAGAATGTCAACTCTTCTGAAAGTTTTTCGGATCGATTTGAAAATAGGAATTTTAAAATCGAGAGCTTTGACCTTAATCCAAAAGTGTCCTATCTGTTAGGCGATAAACGCTTTGACATATTCTATGAATTATCTGAAAATAAAAACCAGCTTGGTGAAATGGAATCCTTAAACCAGCAAACTTTCGGCTTATCGTTTACGCTTAATAACGCTCAGAAATACAGTATTAATGGGGAGGTGAATTTTATTCAAAATAAATTTGAAGGCAGTGCATTTTCACCCGTTGCTTATCAGCTGTTGGAGGGGCTGCAGCCCAACGATAATTTTACTTGGTCGCTATTTCTACAGAAGAAAATCACAGATTTCCTAGACCTCAATTTAACTTACTTTGGGAGAAAAAGCGAAACTTCCAATGCCATTCATACAGGAAGTGTTCAGTTGAGAGCTTATTTCTAACTTTTGGAGACTTTAAGGGTCATGCCTGGTTTAATGGTGTCACCTTTAAGTTGATTGAGGCTTTTCAAATCTTCTACACTCAAATTTGGGTATTTTTTGGAAATGATCCACAGCGAATCCCCTGGCTTTACTTTATAAATTTTAGAATCCGTCGAGGAAGAAGTTTCAGTTTTCGCTTTCGTATCTGCTGAGTAAATCACCAAACGTTGACCAATATTGAGTGTGTTACTTCTTAAGTTATTCCAAGATTTAATTTGGCTTATTCTTACATCAAATTTTGAAGCAATGCGACCTAAGAAATCACCGGATTTAACGTAGTAGTTGACCTTATCTTCTGTTTTATCAGGTTCAGATTGAGTTTTTTCAGCTTTGGCTAATTGCTCCTCTGCATACCCATAAATTTTATCCTCGTTGGCAACAAACAACCCAGACTTAGCATAAGGAAGTCTAATGTAGTAGGATTTATCTTCTTCAAAAGGAACAATTCCTAACTTGTAGCTAGGGTTAAGAAATTCTATAAACTCCTTTTCTGTTTGAGTTACTTCAGCAATTTGGTCTAAAGTGATCTTCTTTTTAACTCTAATGGTATCTGTTCCGTAATAAGTGGCTTTTGGTCGTTGAGGTTCAAAACCGTGCTCCTCCGCATATTCGTACATATATAGCATCGCCTGGAAAGAAGGAACATAACCAGCGGTTTCTCTAGGCAAATAGCGTCTCAGTTTCCAATAGTTGGTTTCGCCACCACTGCGCCGTATGGCTTTAGACACATTTCCAGGACCAGAATTGTAGGCAGCTAGTGCCAAATCCCAATCGTTAAACATCAGATATAAGCGCTTTAGGTATTGTGCAGCAGCCTCGGTAGAAGCCACAGGATCCATTCGCTCATCGACATAACTGCTTACATCTAGATCGTACATTTTGCCTGTACTGTACATAAACTGCCATAAGCCAGTTGCTCCTGCTCTAGATTTTGCTCTAGGGTTTAAGGCAGATTCTACCAGCGCCAAATACTTCATTTCCAAAGGCACATCGTATTTATCTAAAGTGGCTTCAAACATAGGAAAGTAAAATTTGCTTAATCCCATTAGTCGCTCCGTGCCTTCTTTTTCTCGTTTTAAAAAATAACTGATAACACTTTCCAAACTTTCGTTGTATTCTATGTTGAATGGAGTTTTAGCATTTAAAGTGGCTAGCCTTTCTTTAAGAAGTTCTGTGGGGAGTTCTTTTATAACCTCACTGGTTTCCAAACTATCCTTAATAAGCATTTCCATTCGCTTAGAGTAACTCTGGTTTACCAAATGAGTTCTCCAAAGCGAATCCAATTCCATATTTCTTTGATAATCCTCAAGAATGAGTTCTAGAGAATCTCCCGTAATTTTGTGGAATTCAACCTTTTCAGTAGTCCATTTTTTGGTGACCTTCTCTTTAGCACCTTGTGCTGAAGAGAGAAGACAAGATAAAAGAATGGCAAACAGGGGAATCAAAGATTTGTGGGTCATAAAAGTATATGTATTATGTATTTCAAATTTAATTTTAAAAACTGGATTTCTATCATAAAACTTAAATCCACATTAAAATATTGTTCATTGTTAGACCTAATTTCTATGAGGTTGTATTTTTAACCCCAAAATAAAAATTAATGACACATTTTAACCAACTATCTATAAAAGAAATCAGTAGACAAACCGATAAAGCGGTACATATTCTGTTTGACGTTCCTTCTGAATTAACTTCAGAATTTCAATTTAAAGCAGGACAATATCTCACCTTAGAAACCAATATTAACGGAGAAGAAATAAGACGATCGTATTCAATTTCTTCTGAAGAGGGAAAGGATTTAGGGATTGTAGTGAAAGCCATTCCGGATGGTAAATTTTCCAATTATGCGAATTCTCAACTAAAGGTTGGAGATCCCATACAGGTTCACCCTGCTGAAGGAAAATTTCTACTGCCTCAACAGCTAGATCACAAGACGTTTGCAGCTTTTGCGGCAGGAAGTGGGATTACGCCCGTTATGTCTATGATTCAAACGGTACTATCTAAGTCGGATTCTGCAAGATTCGTACTGGTGTACGGAAACAAATCTCCAGAGCAGACCATTTTTATACAAGAACTCCTTAGTCTTCAGAAAGAATTTCCAAAACGCTTTTTTACTGAATTTATTTATAGTAAAACTCAGGAAGATAAGGCTCAGTTTGGTAGAATAGAAAAATCCACCGTCAATTATGTCATCAAAAATAAATACGATGGTTTCGAGTTTTCAGAATTTTACCTCTGTGGTCCAGAAGCTATGATTGAAACTATAGAAGAGACTTTAAAAGCTACTGGTGTAAAAGGGGAACAGATCAAGCACGAACTGTTCTTCTCAAAATCCGAAGGAAATGTGGAGGCGGCTACCGATGGTAAAAGCGTAATTACCGTTATCGTAGACGATGAAGAATTTGAGCTATCTATGGATCAAAGTGATTTGATTCTGGATGCGGTATTAGCACAGAATATCGATGCACCGTATTCTTGCCAAGGTGGAATTTGTAGTTCTTGTGTGGCCAAAATCAAAGAAGGGACTGTGGAGATGAGAAAAAATCAGATCTTAACCGATGAAGAGATAGAAGAAGGCCTTGTGCTTACTTGCCAGTCTCAACCTACCTCGGCGAAAGTGGTGGTAGATTACGACGATATTTAATCTTTTTCTGGTTTTTTTAGCTGGATGTTTTGTGTTGCCGCCCCGAAGTCTCGGGATTGTTTAGAATACCACTCCAGAGGAAACTCAAATTCTTTTGTTAACCTTAGACAAACTCTGAAATAAACCTGCCTGAGGAATGATCTCAGGCAGGTTCAGGCTGACAAATAAACGAGGTTTTGTCCTTCTGTCACGAAACTTATTTCTAAATAATAGATAAGCGTCTTGCCTAACAAAATAAAAAAATCAGTTTTAAAAGTTATACCTTAGGTTCAGCATGAGATTTCGACCTGGACTTGGAATATTAAAAGCTCTCAAGATCGATAAATGATCGACATAAGTCTCGTTGAATAGATTCTGAAAAGCTACAGAAGCTTCCAATTTATTCGCCTCACCAAGGTTAAACGTTCTCCTCACTCCAATATCCACTAGCGAATATCCTGGAGTTTCCTCTTCATTAAAACCAGGTCGGTCTTGGGTTGCAATTCCTCTTAGTTTAGAAAAAAGAGAGGTGTGTTGAAGTTGGCCAAAACTATATTCCGCCTCAAAATTGATATTATCTGGAGGGATAAAGGTTAGTGGCTCATCGAAATCTTTGTTGTTTCCGCGAACAAAAGCTGCTCCTAAATTGAATTTAAGCTGCCTATTTTCTAAAGCTATGTATTGCAAATTGAGCTCACTTCCATAGAGTTCCGCTCCTACTTGCTGGTATTCCCAAATTTGCAATCCAGAATCTTGACGGACGTCTCCCGTATCTGAAAAGAAAATATAGTTATCTACCCGACTTCCAAACACCGACCAGTCCAACCGAAATCTATCCAAGACCAAGGCATAATTAAAATCGACCTGAAAGCTCTGTTCACGCTCAAAGTTGGCATTCCCAATTTCGAAGCGATTAGTGCCTGGATGTTGTCCAAAGGAGTAAAGCTCTGCCAAATCTGGAGATCGAAAACCAGAGGAGAAATTCGCCTTTAATTTTTGTGTGGAGCTCAAGGTTTTAGTTAGTCCTAGAGATCCCGTAAGTCCACTAAAATTTGATTTTAAAGTTCTGCTTTCAGGATTGCCAGGAAGCACAAATCCTGCGTCTATAAACTGATCATTGCTGGCATCTGCTTTTACTTGTCTATAATCGTACCTCAAGGCCGCTTGTACAAAGTAACTTTTATAATCCCAGTTCATCATGTAATAGGCTCCATTTTCAGCATAATTGGCATTGGGAATAAGAATTTCTAAGACATTCGCCTGATTTTCATTTTGAAGGAAATTTCCCTGTAGACCTAGATTGTGGGTAATATTACCCGTGTCGAAATTGATTCTTGCGTTATAAAATGTATTGTTTTGGTTGAGACCCAAATCAACTAAATCGACATCTGTTTCAATTTCTTTTCTATCGTTTATATGATGAGAGACATGTAGAACCGACTCTATTTTGCCGTGATCTATCCGCTGGTTATAGGACACCAATATATCAGTCACTTCTTGAAAGGGTAATTGCATGTCGCGATCATTACGAGTAGTAGCATTTGAGTTTATGAGCTCTTCATCTCCAATAATTCCCAGATTTTGTTTGTTATAAGTGACCGATAGCTTATTGTCGAACTTCTCTTTATCAATCCCTATATGAAATCTGGCGGTACTCATATTGAATCTGCTGTTACCAATAATGTCGCCATCACCAGACTTATAGTCGGCATGATTTTCATAGGCTAAATCAGTTCCGAAGAAAAGATCGCTTTCAAAGCTTTTTCCTACAGAAGCATAATTTCTAAATCCATTGGACACCGAGTTGAAAGTGGAGCCAACATTTCCCGAAAGGGTTTGGGAATTCTTATAAAACTCATCTTCTTTTAAGAGGATCACTCCGCCTAAAGCCCCTGAACCGTAAAGTACCGAAGCAGGACCTTTTATCACATCAATGCTTTCTATCCCCAAGTCGTTCACACCGAGGCCGTGATCTGCTCCCCACTGTTGGTTTTCCAGTTTGTTACCTTGATAAATTGTTGCTACACGGCTAAATCCAAGACCTCGGATAAAGGGTTTTACAATACCTTGGCCAAATTCTGCCCCATACACTCCTGGAACTTCTCGAAGAACTCCCATCACTCCTGCGGGGCTGCTTTTACTTTCAATCCTATCCATGCGGACAGCGGTGAAGTTGTAAGGTGTTTTTGAATTTAATCCCGTTTGGCGATCTATGATGACGACTTCCTCCAATTGCATATTTTCTGGACTCAACCGGATAGTAAGCGTTTTAGTTTGATTGGCGGTGACTTTTATTTGTTGGGAATGGGAAGTATATCCCAATGAAGTCACCACTAAGGTATGGACACCCACTTCAATATTTTTAAAAGTAAATGAATTATCCTTATCAGTAATGGTATTCTCCCGCAGTTCTTGGAGGCTTACCGTTGCTGAGAGCCCGGCCTTGTCTTCAAAAATAATTTGGCCTTCAATAGACCCCGATTGAGAAAATAAAGCCGAAGAGATAAAAGATATTAGTGCTAAAAGTTTAAATTTCATGTCTATGTAATTTATTTTTAGACAAAACTAAAAATAAAAAGTTTATTAAACTAAATATTTTATAGAATAAAATAAAAATCATACTTTTGTTTAGCTTAAAAATAAATTATGTTTTCCTTATCCGAAGAAAATTACCTGAAGGCCATTCTGCATTTACAAAAGACCTCCAAGTCTGGAGTAAGTACGAATGCGATTGCTGAAGAAATGCAAACCAAAGCCTCTTCTGTGACCGATATGGTAAAGAAGCTCTCCGAAAAAGATCTGGTTATCTACAAAAAATACCAAGGAGTATATTTGTCGGATAGTGGACGAAAAACCGCTTTACAGATTGTTAGGAAGCACAGACTGTGGGAAGTGTTTCTAGTCGATAAGCTCAGTTTTTCTTGGGATGAGGTCCATGAAGTGGCGGAACAGCTAGAGCACATCAAATCGGATAAACTGATTACCGAACTCGATAAGTTCCTAGAGTTTCCCAAAAGAGATCCACACGGCGATCCCATACCAGATGCTAAAGGCAATTTTCACGTGGCCAATAAAACTTTACTCTCCAACCTATCTAAAGGGGAGCGTGGTACTTTGGTAGGTGTAAAAGATACCTCCACCGAATTTTTGAAATATCTAGATAAAAACAATATTGCTTTAGGGAAAACCATTGAGGTTTTAGATAAAGAAGAATTTGATGAATCCATGTTGATCCAGACAGGGGGAAAAACCTTAAGAATTTCACCTTTGGTGGCTGTCAATATTTATATAAAACAATAGTATGAAAGAACTCATTGCTTATTTTGAATCCATAGATCCTATAACTGCTGCCTTAATCGCCACCACTTTTACGTGGTTGGTAACCGGACTAGGGGCTTCCTTAGTATTTTTTTTTAAGTCTATGAATCGTAAGTTATTTGATGGAATGTTGGGCTTTACTGGTGGGGTTATGGTTGCTGCGAGTTTCTGGAGTCTTTTAGCGCCAGGTATAGAAATGAGCGATGGCGAGGGATTTGTAAAAGTGATTCCAGCGGTGGTAGGTTTTGTACTCGGCGCCCTTTTTATTTTTGGATTGGATAAAGTATTGCCGCACTTACACATAAATTTTAAGGAAGACAGAAAAGAGGGCGTAAAAACCAAATGGCATAAATCTGTTTTATTGACTCTTGCGATTACCTTACACAATATCCCAGAAGGGCTTGCTGTTGGTGTCTTGTTTGGAGGTGCTGCAGCAGGAATAGAAGGTGCCAGTATTGGTGGCGCTGTGGCTTTGGCGATTGGTATTGGTTTGCAAAACTTTCCTGAAGGCTTTGCGGTGGCTATGCCATTGCGCGGACTCGGACTATCGCGTTGGAAAAGTTTTAATTACGGTCATTTATCTGCCATCGTAGAGCCTGTGGCCGCGGTTATTGGGGCTTGGGCAGTTCTGACTTTTGAACCTATTTTGCCTTACGCTCTTTGTTTTGCAGCTGGAGCTATGATTTTTGTGGTGATAGAAGAAGTCGTCCCCGAGTCTCAACAAGCTCGGAATATAGATTTGGCCACCCTAGGTTTTATAGGAGGCTTTGTAGTTATGATGACTTTAGATGTAGGTTTAGGCTAAATTTTTTATATTATATTTAGTTTTTATAAACGCTGACCCCACACGACTTATGAAATTGTATCTGTTCCTTCTAGGTGTTCTGTCTATAACCTGCAGTCTAAACGCTCAAAATTCAGAAAAAAATACCACAGAAACTGAAAAAAAAATAGAAGTACCAGAGATTTTGACCAAGGTTAACCTTTTGGATCATGTCGAGGTGGGTGCTTATGCCTTAACGTTTGCCGCAGTAGAAAGCGATGGGCGTTGTCCAAAACAAGTGACATGTGTCTGGCCTGGTGAAGCCAATATTGTCATAGAAATTCACGATGGGACAGACGCCGTGCAGCATCGCATAAGTATTCCTGCACTGGGTTTCCACAGGGAAATCCTTTCTACAGACTCTCATAAGGTTTATCTTAAAAATATAGAGCCCTATCCAATTAAGCCAGATGAGAAGCTAGAAGCCTACAAACTACTATTGAAAATAGAATCTCAAAATCTATAGACTACTTATCTTTTGGGAAAGCTTTTTTGTTGAACACCACCAAAAGTCCAAATCCAGTACTAATGGCCGTATCGGCGATATTGAAGACTGGCGCAAAGAAGACAAAATGCTCACCTCCCCAAAGGGGAACCCAGTTGGGCAATATGTCGCTATACATAGGGAAGTATAGCATATCGACCACTTTACCTTTTAGCAATTCGCCGTAAGGCTCATCAGCAAAAAGGGTGGCGATTTGTCCTAAGCTGCTATCGAAAATTACACCATAAAACACAGAATCGATGATATTTCCAAACGCACCAGCAAGGATTAAAGAAACTGAAATGATTAAAATTCTTGGAGATTTTTTCATTATAGTATCCCACAACCAATAGCTAATCAAGCCAACTGCTACAATTCTAAACGAGGTAAGGAGGATTTTACCGTAAGAGCCAGGGATTTTAGCTCCCCAAGCCATCCCTTCATTTTCGACAAAAAGGATGCGAAACCAGCCTAAGACATCAATTTCTTGCCCAAGCATAAAGTGGGTCTTTATATATATTTTGGACACTTGGTCTATCAATAAAATGAGTAGGATAAGAAGAGAGGCTTTCTTTAAAGACATAGCTATAATTTAAAAACACAAAAATAGTTTTTTTATTGACTTGGGATTTCATTTTCAGTGCTTTTGCTAAGCAATTGGCTTTTTCGAGTTAATAGTTGTTATAATTTCTTCTGATTTTTACACTGTATGTTTAGAGCATTTGAGATATCCAGTTTAAACTTTCTGCAAACTTAAGGTGTCGTCCAAAGTGAGATAAAATCTAAAGGCTTTGTCTAGGATTGTAAATCCACTGCATTTTTAATATTAACTAATGTTATAGTTGATTATCGTTCTTTTTAATTAGGTTTGATAATCTACATTAAAACCTATAGGTATGAAGACTATTTTAGGAGTAGTGCTAATGTTTAGCGCTATATCATTCTCTCAAGTTCAATCTGGAATTATCAATTACACCGCCGAAATGAACTTAAAGCATAAAAAAGAATTTATTGAAGGGATCAAGGAAAAAGAAGACCTTGCTATGAATATTAAGCAACAGGTATTAAATCATTATAAGAATGCAGAATCAGATTATTATGAGTTGCATTTCAATGAGGATGAATCTTACTACTTTCACGATCCTTCGCTTCGTCAGGATGCCAGTTACAACATAGGAAGTAAAGCAGGACTTGACCCTTATTACCAAAATACTAATTCTAGTTTAATTATCGAAGATAGTCGAATATTCAATTTTGTTGCTCACCAGCCTTTAGACTGGATGATTACCAATAAAAGTAAAATGATAGGGGATTTTAAGTGTTATAAAGCAAAAACCACAGAAACTTTATATAGCCGACAAGGGCATTTTTACGATAGAGATATCATCGCCTGGTTTGCTCCAGAAATTCCGGTAAGATTTGGTCCTAAAAATTATAGTGGTCTTCCAGGATTGGTTCTCGAGGTTAAAAGAAAAGAATTTACGATTACGGCCAGTAAAATCAATCTTAACCCAGATGAAAAGAAGTTAAAAATAAAGCGAGTCGATAAAGATGAAAAAGTGATTTCTCAAAAGGAAATGCATGAAAGAATTGCTGAGATGATGAAAGATTACGATAAGAGTTAAGAATGTACAGAAATCTTAAAAAAATAAAGCTCATGGCTAAACACACAATAAATTTCAGCATTCTTTTAGTTCTCCTATTCATTGGTTTTAATAGCCAATCACAAGATATTAACGGTAAAATAACCTACAAAGGGGAAGTGAAACAGACGTTCGTGGATAGTGCTGTAGCAGCTATCAAAAAAGAAAAAATCAGTATGTCTTATAAAAAAGATATCATTTATGCCATGGAAAATGCACACCCAGATGAATTTGTGCTCAGTTTTAAAAAAGATGAATCTTATTACTACAAGGAACCAACTCTCGAGAAAAACATAGATTTAATGGGAAGTAGGGCAGGTAGTTCGCCTTACTATGTTAATAAAACCCTTGATAAGACGATACAGGCGAGTAGCGTTCTAGGTAATATTGATAAAATACCCCTAGAATGGGAAATAACTGGCAAAACTAAAAAAATAGGTAACTATACTTGCCGCCAAGCCAAAACAACTGAAAAACTCTACAGTAGGCAGGGACATTTTTTTTATAAAGACGTTGTAGCTTGGTTTACACCAGACATCCCAATAAGTTTTGGACCAAAGAATTATAACGGACTTCCTGGATTAATCCTTCAGATTGAGGATAGAGAATACACCTTAACGGCGATAAAGATAAATTTGAATCCATCTGATGATGTAAAAATTAAAAGAATAGATAAAAAGGATAAGGTCATATCAGAGAAGGAGTCTTATAGGCGTATTGAGGAGATAATGTCTGATAGGGAGAAAATGTATAAAAACTAACTGGTAATTTCACCTTTATTTCAATTTATGTCTTTCAGATTATACGTATTATTTTCTTTTCTAGTGTTATTCCAAACGGTTGGTTTTACCCAAAACTCCTTAACAGGTAAGGTAACAGACAGTCTTAATAAGCCTCTGGCCAATGCTAACCTTCTTGCCGAGCCCAAAGATTCTCTGCAACAAATAAAGTTTGCTATTACCGATGACAAAGGGCGGTATCGCTTAGATCTAAAATCTATACCCTATACGGTGACGGCAAATTATTTGGGCTTTGCCAAAAAAAGTTTTGAAATACAACTAGACAGGGATGAGACCCAAGACATTATATTAAAAGAAAGTGCAGAAGGCCTTCAGGAAGTGGTGCTAGACATGCCGATGGTTGTCAAAAAAGACACGATTTTGTATAACGTAAACCAACTTACCACTGGCGAAGAGCGTAAGCTCAAAGACATTCTTAAGAAGCTACCAGGGGTGGAAGTGGATAAGAACGGTGGTATTACCGTTAACGGGAAAAAAGTGACCCATATGCTGGTAGAAAACAAAAAATTCTTTGGTGGAGGCACCAAGTTGGCAGTAGATAACATTCCTGCCGATGCCGTGAAACAAGTGGAGGTGCTGGATAATTACAATGAAATTGCCATGCTCAAAGACTTTCAAGAAAGCGAAGATATGGCCATGAACATCAAACTGGAAGATGATAAAAAAGACTTTGTCTTTGGAGATATAGAAGCCGGTTTGGGTAACGATGAGTTTTATAATGCCCATAGTAATCTGTTTTATTACAGTCCCAAAACCACGTTGAATGCCATAGGTAATCTTAATAATGTCCGAGAACGGGTATTTACCTACGACCAATACTTTAGATTTCAAGAAGGGACGAATTCTATATTCGATAAGGGAACGACCACCTTTGAAGATTCTTACGACGATTTTTCAGATTTTTTGGAGAAGGAAGACGTTACAGAAAGCGATCGAAAATTTGGCGCTATCAATTTCACTCAAGAAGTGAATAATAAATTGAACATTACGGGTTATGGAATCTTTTCAAAAACCAAAGAAAGTACACTGGTAGAGTCTACCAATGAGTACAATACGTTTACAGAAGATAGATCTATAGCTACCGCTACCAATAACGAACTGGGCATGGGAAGCATCAGTGCGGTCTATATCCCCAATTATACAGACCAGTGGCATTTTAAATCTCAATTTAAAAGTGCATATGATAGTTATACAAATACCATCAATTCTCGAGTAGACACGGTTTCCAATGCTTTTTTAAACGATCGGTTTGGTGAGCAGATTTTTTTTAATCAAACGGTGGAATGGCATAGAAAACAATCTAGAGAACATTCTTTTTCTGGAGTTGTAGATTATACCTACGATAAGTTAACGCCCAGAACTCTGTGGCAAACCAACGATGATATCTTGGCAGGGCTCATTCCTATTATCGATGAGCCAAGTATAAGAATCAACCAGTTTAAACAAACCGAGAAAAACCAGATCAAGTCTATTTTTAAACACTATTGGGTACTCAACAGAAATAATCATATCTATTCTACCATCGGAAATGTCAATTTGAATCAGACTTTTTTCACTGATGATGCTCAAGAACTCGATGATGGTACTCAAAATAATTTTGGAGAAGCAGGATTCAATAATGATTTCCACTTTAGATTGAATGATGCCTTTGCTGGTGTATTCTATAAATTTAGAACGGGGATTTTTACGTTCGATCAAGGAGCATTTATCCATTATTACCGCTGGAATCCCTATCAGGAAAATACGTCGGTTAAAGACAGAGTGGTGGTTTTGCCAAATATAACCGCCAAAGCAGAAATGACTAGGAGTAAGAGTTTACAGTTCAATTACGAATTAAAATCCTCTTTTTCGGATGCTTCTCAATTTGCAAGTCGGTTTTATTTACAAAGTTATAACAGCGTGTTTAGTGGGAATACGACTTTAGAGAACACCCTAAGGCACGATTTAAATTTGCGTTTCACAAAATCCAGAGGCTACCGAGGTTTTGGAATTTACGCCTCCGCAAACTATTCCAAACAAATAGAAGGTATTGTGAATAACGTCAACTACTTGGGCATCAATCAAGTTGTCACTCCTTTTCTTGTGGATAATTCGTCAGAAACTTGGGGCTTAAGTGGGAATATGAGCAAAAAGATTAGTCAAATTAATTTCAGAACAGGCTTGCGTTTCACCAATACAACGTTCTTACAATTCGTCAACGACATTCCTTTTGAAAATCGAAACCAAAACACCTCTTACACCCTATCTGCAAAGACACTTTACGATGATTTTCCTGTTATAGAAATAGGGTGGAGACAAAGTTTTGGGAACTTTACCCTTAGTGACAATACCACAAATTTTGTTACCACCGAGCCCTTTATAAATTTTGATTGCGACTTTTTATCGGGATTTATTGTTTCGGCAGATTTTACGTCATACACTTATCAAAATCAAACTTTAGATCAACGCAACTCCTACGAAATCGCTAATGCCTCATTACTTTATCAAAAAGAAAGCAGTGCTTGGAGTTTTAAAGTAGAAGCCCAAAATATGTTTGACGTCCAATTCAAAAATCAAAACACCTTCACCTCCTATATTATTTCAGATTCAAGAACGTTTATATTACCGAGAATACTTTTGTTTTCTATAGGTTACAATCTTTAGTCTCTTCTGATTTTGACTCGTAAAGGCTCGATGCTTTTGAGATGGTCAGCTTTAAGTTTGAGTTAGTTTTAGGTGACGTCTTGAGAAGGATGATAACTGAAGGATTTGATTATGATTTAAAAATGAGTTTAAAACTGAAACCCAACTCCAAAGAAAAATGATCTGGTTTTGATTTCGTCGCGGGTAACAACGATATCTCCCATAAATCTAGGCGTATCCTGTAAGTCTACTAAGCCGTGATTATATCTCACTTCCAAAAATAATCCGCTATTGAGATGATACTCTACTCCCGCTAAAAGACCAGCGTTCCACTCTTTTATGTAGTCATCATCAAGGATTTGGCTGCTGTCTGTGCTAAGGTCTAGATGATAGCCAGCAAAACCCCCTAGGTTGAAAAAGAGATTTGGCTTTGCTTCAAATTTTATGAACACAGGAAGTGTAAGTTGCAAGAGGTCAGTTTCATTATCAAAAATATTTTCGTCTTCTATACCATAACTCTCAAATAAAAGTTCTGCCTGAAGAACTACAGTGGTGTTCAGCCTATAGTTAGAATAACCTCCAGCATAAAATGATAAACTAGAAGTGGCGTCTATCTTGTCTTTAGAAAAGCTGTAAGTGCTTACACCTGCTTTAACTCCATAATTAAATACGGAATCAATTTTTTCTTGTCCAAAGGAAGAATAAGTAATAAAAATACACAGTAGGATTGTGGAAAAAAATGTTTTCATACTAAGGATTGTTAGGTGGGGTTATAAAGCAAATTTACCTTTTAAAATGATTTAGTTAACCCGTATCGTAAATTAAAAATGATAGATTTTTTCTGATAATAAGCCTTAATCGCTTAAAGGAATTAAGATCAACAGCTCAAAAATTTTATCAGCTTCAAACTGTTCCAGAGTGAGAGAAATTACAGAAGGGAATTTTGATAACGTTTAAAACTGAAACCCAATTCCAAAGAAAAATGATCCAGTTTTGATGTCGACTAAATTATCGAGCGCATCTATTATATAGTTCAGGTCCGTTTTATAAATCAACTATCGGGTTACAGAAAAGTGAGTGAGAAGTTGAGGAACTTTATCTGTTATAAAAGTAAAGGCATATGTTTTAGATCGATCCTTAGCGGTCGAAATCACCAAAGCTCCTTGGTCAATTCGAAAATAACCAGCTTGACCCTTGCAATAGCATAATCGTCCAAATACAACATTAGCGGAGGTGAGTTGCTCATCGCTTAAACTTAGGTTTTCAGTTTTAGGGTCAATTTCGGCGTAAACAATTTCAGTATATCCACCATCGGCAATGCGAGGGTCTACACTGCGCTTGTATTCAAATTTCAGTACTGTTTTGTTTCCTTTTTTAACCTCTGGATAGAGTTGACCAATACCATCTGTTTGTAGATTTAAGCTTGAGTTGGTCAAAACCTCGAAAGTACAGTTTCCGTCCTCGGGGCAGAAGGTAGATAAGGTCTCCCTCTTCTCATACTGAGTGTTTAGGGACTTTTGAGACTGACAAGCTAGTAATACAGAACTAATAACCACTAAAAATAAATACCTTACATTCATGAAAATCAATTTAATAATTATTATGTTTACTATCTAATTAAACAATATAAACAAAATAGGATACAAATCATGAAACAATTTAACTTTAAAAAATTATTATTTGTCGTTTTTGCGGCATTAATTTCAAATTTTGGATTTTCTCAAGAGGGTGCATCCTTTTGGAGTCTTTCTGAAAAAGAAACAACTAGCCCTCAAGAGGTTATTTTCACAAAGGCAATTCCAGAGATAAGCAGTTTTTTGAAACTAGACCTTCAAGGTCTCAAAGTAAGTTTAGAAAATATACCTAAACGCGGCCTTACAAAAAAGGCGAACACCATACTAGGATTTCCAAATGCAAAAGGCGATATAGAATTATATAAAGTTATGGAAGCTTCGGTGATGACGGCAGAGCTCCAATCTCAGTTCCCTATGACCAGATCTTTTGTAGGCCAAGGAATTGATAATCCCTCAGCAATGCTTCGGTTTAGTTTATCTGAGGAAAAGGGGTTAAGTTCTATGGTATTATCCGATAAAAAAACAGTTTTTATAGAGCCTTACAGTAAAAATTTGGGGACTTACATCAGTTATGTCAACTCAGCTTCAGATCCGGTGGAAGATGATTTCAAATGTCATACAGAATCTCTAATGTCTGAGTCTACTATTTCGGATGAAGAGTATAATACTTTAAAGAATGCAGATGATGGCCAATTAAGAACCTATAGATTGGCTTTAGCGTGTACGGTTGAATATTCTCAATTTCACGGGGGTACTTTGCCAGATGTTATAGCAGCTATGAATACAACAATGACTCGAGTGAATGGAATTTATGAAAGGGATTTAGGTTTAACGATGGTAATGGTTCGGAATGAAAGTATTATTTTTCTTGGTCCTGACACTAATTCTGATCCTTACACCAACAATAATGGTCCTGCTATGCTAGGTCAAAACCAACAAGTTTGTGATGCTAATATAGGACCAGCGAATTATGATATTGGTCACGTGTTTAGTACTGGTGGTGGAGGTATTGCGCGTTTACGATCACCTTGTACAAATGATAAAGCCCAAGGAGTGACAGGATTACCTTCCCCCACAGGTGACAAGTTTGATGTGGATTATGTTGCCCATGAAATGGGACACCAATATGGTGGAAATCATACTCAAAATAATAATTGCCAAAGGTCTGGGGTCTCAGTAGAGCCAGGTAGCGCCTCTACCATTATGGGCTATGCAGGTATTTGTGCCCCTAATGTTCAAAACAATAGTGACGACTATTTCAACGGTGATAACCTTAAAGAAATGTGGGTTAATATTTCTCAAGGGAATTCAAGTAATTGTGGAGAAAAAACTCCCTCAGGAAATGTAGCTCCCGAAGTCGATGCTGGTCCAAATTATTTTATTCCAAAATCTACAGCCTTTATTTTAAAGGGCTTTGCAATCGATGAGGATACAGATGATGTTTTGACTTATACCTGGGAACAAAGTGATGCTATTCCAGCCCCTATGCCTCCTCAATCTACTTCAACGGTAGGGCCCGCTTTCCGATCATTATCACCAACGACATCTCCAGATCGATTTATGCCAAACTTTAGTACAGTGCTATCGGGTTCCCTATCTTCCACTTGGGAGGTTGTACCATCGGTAGCTAGGACAATGAGCTTTTTACTAACAGTAAGAGATAATTCTATACTAGGAGGAAACTCAAGTTCAGATCAAGTGGTCATTACCGTGGTAGAGACTTCTCCGTTCGAAGTTCAGACTCCACCAACATGGGCGCCAGGGTCTACCCAAACTGTTAATTGGACGGTTGGAGAAACCAATATAGCTCCAATCAATTGCGAGACCGTTAATATTTATTTTTCTGAAGATGGAGTAGATTTCTCTACTCTTTTAGCAGAAGAGGTTCCTAACTCAGGATCAGCAGAAATCACATTACCAAATATTGCAAATACAACTGAGGCTAGAATATTGGTAGAAGCTGTAGATCATATTTTTTATTCGGTATCGGATTCTTTTAACGTCGATACCACACAAGATTTTAATATTAATGCTTTAAACGGAGATCAAAGTATTTGTAATTCGGATTTTGCTAGTTTCGAGTTTGAGTTCATTACTTCCAATGGATTTTCAGAAACAACTACGTTTACTGCTAGCGGGCCTAACCAAGCTAACTATAATTTTACCCCAACCAGTTTGGATACGGATGGAACATTTACGTTAGAAGTGTCTAACCTTTTAGAACTAAATCCAGCAAATTATACGATTGACGTTATAGCAACATCAGCATCTATTACAAATTCTGTAAGTGTAAATCTTAACATCCTTAATGGAGCTTGTGTATCAGTAGCCAATACTTCATTCGAAACCAGTACAACGGGGGTTATTATTAATGATGGAGAAACAGATATTCTAAGCAATCTGAATACTGGTAAGCCTTCTGGCTACAGCGATTTTACAGATATTATTACAGATTTGAATATAAATTCTGACTATGAACTTACCGTTAATGCTAATAGTGATGGGAACTTTCAGATCATTACCTATGTATGGATAGATTGGAATCAAAACTGTAGTTTTGATGATGCAGGTGAGCAATATGATTTGGGTCTCTCAACTAATTTGTTTAATCAACCCACTTCAGGGTCCCCTTTATCGTTTACCGTACCTTCCAATGCGGTTTTAGGAAATACAACCATGCGGGTCACTACAAAATACACCCCAAATGGAGCAAATGATTTTCCACTTCCTTGTGAAAATGGTCACGATGCTGAAGTAGAAGATTATACCATTAATGTAGAAACCACTTTGAACCAGGACTCTTTTGCTCTTGAAGACTTTTCGGTTTTTCCAAACCCAAGTCAAGGAGAATTTACTATTCAATTTGGTACTGCAACGAGTACAGCAGTCCAGTTGAAGGTATTTGATATCCGAGGACGTACTCTTGTTCAGAAAAACTATGAGACTTCTGGGCAGTTTAATCAAACCTTAGATTTGCAAAATCTTGCGTCGGGAGTCTACCTCTTAGAAGTGGGTGACGGCTCTAGATCCATGACCAAAAAAATCATTATCGAGTAAATACAATTTGATTTCAATACAATTAGAACTCTTTTTAGGCAGTGATTGCTTGAAAAGAGTTTTATTTGTGATATGAATTTATCTTACTGGGAATATAAATCTTGGCTTACCAATGTAGACTTCACCGTTGTGGGAAGTGGTATTGTAGGATTGAACTGCGCTTTACAACTCAAACGACGATTTCCTAAAGCTAAGATTCTTATTTTAGAAAAAGGAATGCTCCCTCAAGGAGCGAGTACCAAAAATGCTGGCTTTGCCTGTTTTGGAAGTCTAAGTGAGCTCCTGTCCGATTTAAATTCTCATACTGAAGAGGAAGTGGTTAGTCTGGTTAAAAAGCGCGTAGATGGCCTTCGCCTTTTGAGAAGTACTATAGGAGACTCTGGTCTAGATTATCAAGTTCTTGGTGGCTATGAGCTATTCCCTGAAGAAGGCAATCTCTTTGAGAAGTGCCAGTCGAAAATGCCTGAAATCAATATATGGCTAAAGCCTATTTTTGGGGCCGACGTGTTTAGTTTTAAAACCCATGATTTTGGATTTAAAAAGGTTCGAGACCGTTGTGGGTTCAATCAGTTTGAAGGGCAGATCGATACGGGCAAGATGATGGAAGCTTTGCTTCAAAAAGTTCAGACACTCGGCATTAAGATTTTGAATCAGGTAGACGTTAAGACCTACTCTGAAGATCAAAATTCTGTAAAAATTGAGACTAATGCTTTTGCGTTTTCGTCTGCGAATTTACTTATTGCTACAAACGGCTTTGCTTCTGCCTTAGGAATTTCCAACGTGCAACCTGCAAGGAACCAGGTGCTCGTTACTAAACCTATTAAAGATCTTCAAATTAAAGGGACGTTTCATTTGGAAGAGGGTTATTATTATTTCAGAAATATAGACCAACGGATTCTTTTAGGTGGAGGTAGGCACTTGGATCTTAAAGGAGAAACGACAACGGAGATGAATTCCACTACTCTTGTGCAAGAGGCTTTGGAAACACTGCTTAAGCAAACCATACTCCCTGGCGTTAATTTTGAAATAGAATACCGTTGGAGTGGCATACTTGGCGTTCACACCCAGAAAAAACCTATCCTCAAGCAACTTGGTCCTCGCGTGTTTTGTGGAGTGAGACTTGGTGGTATGGGCGTCGCTATAGGAAGTCTTGTGGGTAGAGATCTCGCCGATATGATAGATTAGAGGTTGCTAGTTAACATTATTAATTAGCGACTTGTCTAGAGTCGATTTTAGGATATCAAACAAAGAGGATCTAGGATGTTTTACTACGTGTGTGACTGTAAATTTGAATACACAAAAAACCACCTTAGTAAAGAAATTTGTTATGAGAACTCTATGATTTTTAGATGTCAATCTATTGGTAGTTCATCTTATAGGTTGAAAAAACTAAAGGTTGAAAGATCATTTTTTGATGAGTTTGAAATTTTTCAAAGCCTTTTCAGAGGTTTCAACGTTTATAAAATAAATTCCGTTTTCTAGATTTCCAATAAAAATTCCTTCATTATTTTGGTAATTATTGGTTTCCAATACCAATTTCCTGTTATATTCAATAGTGTAAGGGTTGCGTTATCTGCTTGGTCAATATAAATATAAGTTGAAGCTGGAATAGGATAAAGTTTAATAGCGGACTCTTCTTGACTTTGTAGCGATAAACTTGAACTAGAGGAGTTTTCTATTAAAACAAGTGTTGTAGTACTAAATGACATAGGAGTTTCAGTTATTGAAATAGATCCCAGCGAAGAGGCTCCTATTAGAGCTACAGTCCCAAGAGGAAACTTATTGAAATCAATAATGATATCATCGCACGCATTCCTCTTTAGTGCATCGGTATTTATAATTTTAATAGTCGATACACCACCATTTTGTTGGTTCTCCTTCTCTGTAGATAATAGTGTAGTGTAAGGGGGTGGTAGTACTTGTATTATCAATAGCCATGTCTGTATAATAAATCAGGGGTAAATGATCCTAAAAAAGTAACTAGAATCGCACTTGAAAACGCAGCTTCTGTTGCTGGAATAAGTCCTACTACGGAATGTGCCTTGTTTGACCTCCCTGAAGAACACTCAGGTGGGGCTGCCAAATGCCTGGAGGAATAGGCGGCGGCATGCCAGGTATGATGTCATCCAAATTCAGAGTTATATATAAAAGCCACTTCATTGATTTGAATTGGCTTTTATAACGTCTTAAACGCAAAGAATAACCTCCACATTTCCCCTGTAATGAAGTTATGTATCCAATGCAGCAAGCCTAAAGGAATTTGTGAAGATAAAATCTGCAAGACCCTTTTTGTGAATGAAATAAGTCTATCGGTTTAAATCAACATAAAAATTTCTGTATGACATCTGTTATTGGTAAAACAATACTTAGAAAGGGTTTCCTATTTTATTTTAAAGGCTGAGCTCCTGAACACGAAGCCTAAAGGCAAATTTTAACGTTTTGTTTAAAGATAATCTTTGACGTTTGGGTAGCTTCAATATAAAATTCAAAGAATGAAATTTTTTATCAACGATCCAAAAGATGTAGTAAATGACGGGATAGAGGGAATGCTTACAGACCCCAAATTGACCCGGCTGGATAATTTCCCCGAAATACGGGTGGTGTTACGTAGTACTATTAATAAGGATAAAGTTTCCGTAATATCTGGTGGCGGTTCTGGTCATGAACCGGCACACGCTGGTTTCGTGGGCAAAGGTATGCTTACTGCGGCTGTTTGTGGTGATATTTTTGCTTCCCCATCTGTAGATGCGGTGCTCTCAGCAATTGTAGCAACTACAGGTAAAGCCGGTTGCTTACTCATTATCAAAAATTACACCGGTGACCGCCTCAACTTTGGCCTCGCAGCAGAGCAGGCCCAAGACATAGGATATCAAGTAGAAACGGTCATCGTTGGTGACGACATTTCTTTAGGTGAAGCCGTCGAGCAACGCGGACTCGCAGGGACCTTATTTGTACACAAAACAGCCGGCCATTTAGCTGAAAAAGGAAAAACCTTGGATGAAGTTGCAGCTTTGGCTCGTAAAGTGGCTGGACAAACCTACTCTATTGGCCTATCATTAGAAGAGGGCCAGAAGTTTCAAAACCCAGAGAAATCTCGATTGAGTAAATCAGAAGCGGAACTTGGATTGGGAATACACGGGGAACCTGGAGTAGAAACTATTGACATGAAAATGGCAGATGCATTGATGCAAAAAGCTCTAAACACCTTAATAAAATACTTGCCAAAAAAAGGAAAAAAATACGCGTTGCTACTCAATAATCTGGGCAGTGTGACACCCATTGAAATGAACATACTCCTAGCCTCATTTCATAAGTCTGATTTGGCTGAAAAAGTTAAGTTTCTAGTTGGTCCTGCATCACTTATGACCTCGCTCAACATGAAAGGTTTTTCTATTTCAGTAGTGACTTTAGATAAGGAAATTGAAGAAGCCTTAACCTCCACCTCAGATCCATCTGCTTGGTTTATAAGAGAGTATGGCAAGAAAAAACCTCTACCGAGCCCAAAACTCCCTGATATGCTTCCCTTTGGTGCATCAACAAACGAGCGCTTTGATCGAGTCCTTGATGCCATTGTTGAGGAGTTGATTTCGGCAGAAAAAGAGCTCAATGCTATTGATGAAAAAGTAGGGGATGGCGATGCCGGCTCTACGTTTGCTACAGCTGCAAAAAAGCTCAAGAAGCTTAAGGCTAAATTGCCCTTGGCTGATACCGGTGAACTCTTTATTTCGATTGGCCGTATTTTAGCCCGAGAAATAGGGGGCTCTAGTGGTGTTTTACTTTCCATTTTGTTTACCCGAGCAGGTAACTCCTATAAAAAGGAGAAACATCTGGGTAAAGCATTACTCGAGGGCTTGGAGAAAATGAAAGAGATTGGTGGTGCACGTGAGGGCCAGCGTACTATGGTAGACGCCATGCAACCGGCGTTTGAAGTGCTCAGTGAAGATGGCAATTTAGAAACGGCCGCACAAAAAGCCCGAGAAGGAGCAAACAAAACCAAGGATATTACACAAACCGATTTTGGTAGATCTTCATATCTAAGTGAAAAAGACTTAAAAGGTGTTCTTGATCCTGGAGCGGAAGCAGTGGCACGTGTTTTTGAACGTGTGGTTAAAGCCTTATAATCTCGACCACCCTACAATACCAATTTAAACCTATAATGTCGCAATAAATCGTTTTACCGAAACGAATCCGGCACAGGCTTTTTTGCTTGCTTTTTATCAAAAATAATTACCGTAACTAAGGCTATGCTAATTATTTTAACTTCGATCAATCAAAAAACCTGTGCTGAGCTATGTCGTAGTATAATTCAATTTATTTATATGACATTATAAATTTAATTTGGCATAAGTAAAATTTCAAAATCGCAAATTCTTTCCTTTAGAGGCACAACAAGAAGAATGAAGCAGATAAATACTCTGCCGATAGGATAGAGATTGAAATTAAATTTTAAGTGAGCGAGTTGTCACCATTAGTTTCAGTTTATATTTATTCAGTTGTCTTTATTTGTGTTTTCGGAAGAATTTTAGCATTGTTTATGAGAATAAGGATTCAACCATAAAGAGTTTCGCCTACATTTTTTAAACACTCACATTAAACATATACCCCACAATGGCGGTTAGGCCCATGGCGACGGTTCCCCAAAAGGTGATCCTAAGGATAGCTTTAGAAACACTAGAGCCTCCAGTTTTTGCTGCAAACGCTCCTAGAACAATAAGGAAAAACAAAGCAGAGCCATAGAGACCATATTCCAGGTGGTCTAAGGGAAAGAAAAGGGTCACTAAAAAAGGGAGCGCTCCTCCAATAGTAAAGGCAGCTCCAGAAGCTATCGTAGCCTGAATGGGTTTGGCTTGACTTGACTAATCTCGTTAATTCCCAATTCATCTCTAACGTGTGCTGCCAAAGCATCTTTTTCTGAGAGTTCTTTGGCCACGATTAGAGCTGTTTCCTTAGAGAGTCCACGTTGTTCATAAATATCGGCAAGCCTTTGTAATTCTAGCTCTGGCATTTCTTCCAACTCGATTTTCTCTCGTTCGATGTCTGCGTTTTCAACATCTGTTTGCGAACTTACCGAAACGTATTCTCCAGCAGCCATGGATAAGGCGCCAGCCACCAATCCCGCTAAAGTAGCAATAAGAATAGGCTCCCTCAAATCACTAGCAGCAGCCACACCAATTGCGAGACTAGCCGTTGATAAAATCCCATCGTTCGCTCCTAGAACAGCTGCTCGCAACCAATTACTCCTGTGGATGTAATGCTGGTGTAGATAATCGTCCAGGTCTTCAGAAGGCTCTCTCATGGGATTTGGTTGAGTGATAGATAGAAATATTTAGCTTTACTATTTTAAAGTTTTAGTTTCGTAAAGTTACTTTATTATAAGGAAGGCTAAAGGGTATTTTAGTTAACATAAATTGCTAAGGCTTTGAACTTTTGTATAGATGGGTGTTTTACTTTTGTTCTAGAAATACAAAAGGAAAAGGATGAAGTTGGTTAAGTGGGGTTAGCTTTAATTATTACTTAATTTCTAACCTTTAAGCTTTTTTGTGTTTTATACTTTTTTTCCTTGTTAAAAAAGTTATCAGCAAGAATAGAAATAAAAGAATGGTTTTTCCAACTAAAAAACCAAACCCATATTCACTTAGATTTGCGATTCCCAAGGTGAGTATCCGCGTTATATTGATTAAAAGTAACAGTGCAATTACAGCGGAAATATAAAAGATTATTTTTTTCATTCTATAGAAATAAAGATGGAAAGGCAGTTAAATAAATGCCTTTCCTTCTTATTAAAAAAATCACTTAGTTACAGTCGTTGTTGAAGGGGTATAAATACCAAAAGTTAACGATGCTACTAGTCCATTCACAAAGCTTTGTCTTGTATGAACAGTGTAGTCTGCAGCTCCTCCAGCCATTTCCTTAGAATCAGAAACTCCTACTGGAGCTAATCCTCCAATAAGGTAATGATTCCATTTTGTTGTTTGACTGTTTCCTTGAGCTCCTTCACCTATAACTGATGTGTAAGAGTAGCAAGAAGTCAATAAAACTGATGCTGCAAATACAATTGTCAAGGTTTTCATTGATCTTTTAATCATCTTAGTTTTTTTTAATTTATTTACCTACTTCATGATTTCAGTTGGCATTTCGGCTTGTTCCCAACGTAATTAAAAACAAGTCATGTTAATTTATTAAACATTACTTGTTAAACAAATATATAATCTAATACCGTATTCGTACAAGGTCATTCTGTTTTATTTGAAAAATCCCTTAAATTAATGGCAATAGGTGTAATCGGCTGTTTTTTAATATTAACTGGTTTTAATTTCCCGAGGTTTGCCTCTTGTTTTGAGGAAAGTTTGAAAACGCTTGGTTTTCATCAATTTTTTTTAAAAAACTCTCTAAATGCCTCGAGGGCTAGCCCTGAGGATTATTTACTATTTTGAACTCAGAAAATTAGTGGCAAACAAAAGGCTTGAATTCTTTTCAAAATAGCCCTTCAATAAAGGCTTAATTTTAACAATCTATTACACCAAGGGAGCTATAAAAAAAATCCTTAATCTCACCATTTCTAAAAAAGGCAAACAAAAATGCATTTTTTTATGAATAGACTTAGATCGTATTTTCGAAGACTCAAACTTAACTAAGCCTATGCTTACATCACATCTCAGAAAACATTTGGAAGAGAAATTTTCCTTAAACATCAAGTCTATCAGAGCCTTAAGCGGCGGAGATATAAATGAGGTCTATTTTTTAGAAGATCAAAATAAGAAGTACGTCGTTAAAATAAATAAGGCTCATCTATTTCCAGGAATGTTTAAAAAGGAAGTAAGTGGTCTAAACGCTTTAAGGAAGACAGGAGCCATAGATGTTCCTGAGGTTTTAGGTTATGGTGACTTTGAAACCAACACCTATCTTATACTAGACTATAGGGAGTCTGGAAAAGCTAGCCATAAATTTTGGGAGCTTTTTGGGCAAGCAATGGCTGCTTTACATCACACTACTCACGAAACCTTTGGTTTTAAAGAAGACAACTATTTGGGCAGTTTGCCACAATATAATGACAATTTCGAAACCTCTTCTCAATTCTATATCCACCAGCGCTTGATGCCACAGTTTAAAATGGCATCCGATAAAGGGTATGTGTTTAAGAATCTTGATTCCTTTTATCAAAGGGTAAAAGAGTTGATCCCTAATGAGCCTCCAGCACTTATTCACGGAGACTTGTGGTCTGGCAATTATCTGGTCAATTCACAGAATAAGCCTTGTTTAATAGATCCTGCCGTCGCTTATGCTCCTCGCGAAATGGATTTGGCAATGATGAAGCTCTTTGGAGGTTTCGACGACCGATTATTTAGTGCTTACGATGAGGCTTTTCAACTCAAACCAGATTGGGAAAAGCGAATTAAACTCTGGCAACTCTATTATATTTTGGCACACCTCAATCTTTTTGAGGGGCATTATTACACCCAAGCTAAGGAAATAATGTCTCAGTATCAATAGCTGAAGGGTTAGAGGTTATCGTTTTTACTGTAAAACATACTTAGCTAGCACCTTTTGGACATCATAGACGTTGACGCTTTTATTAAACTTTTTTTGAATACTTGGGCTAGTTTCATTAGAGATCCAAATTTTCAATTCCGCTTACAAGTCAAAGGTCCCTGCTGTTTCAATGCTAAATCGTGAAATACTCTTATAAGTAATGGATAGATATTCAGTTTTTCGACCGGTCATTCCTTGTTTATCTACGAGGATAAGGCGTTTATTGGTAAAAATAAAAGTGTCTCGAACCAGTTTAAAACCGATTTCAATATTTTCCTGTTCTGTAAGAAGTTGTTTATATTCTTTCGCCAATTGTTCTTTGTCAACGGCACCGGCATTACCGAGTAGTGAAGAAAATAGTCCCATTATATACTGCTGTTAATTTGTCCTACTCATCTGGCTTTTCGGTTAGGCCTCGTTTATATGGTGTCTGGTCTCCATTTTTTTAATAACGCAATGGTTAAAAGACTAATCTAGTCTATTCTTTTCGATTGGTTTGGTGTGTCTACCTTTGATGTGACGATTTTTATGAGTTCATAAATTTTATATTTGAGTTATGGTAAAAAAGTATGACAATGAATTTAAAGTCCTGAAGGTATCATTAATAGTCACCTAAAAGCAAAAGTTGATTTGGTAATGTCCCAATATCAAATCAGCTTTCAACTCAAACTGATTTTAGAAAACTTTTTACCGAAAAAAAACTGACTTGGAAAATTCGAAAATAGCTCAAGCCAGAATTGCCTTTATAAGATTATACGGAGGTATTAATTAACGTATTCGAATACTGCGGAATAGGTGCTCTCTTCAGAGTCCTCTATCGATACGTTAATTACAGTAGCTGATGTTGGATAATTTTCACTGTCATACACATAACTTATATTAATAGTATAAATCAATTCCCCTTCCTCGTTTTTGTAGACGATTTGAGAGGGATTATTTATAGGGAAAAGTGACCTAGCTTTTACAATTTCGGGAACCTGTGGATTCATGCTGAAGTTCAACTGGACATCGTCCATGACTTCTATAATGCCTCCAGCTTGTAAGGTGAAAAAGTAAGGGTTTGGAGCGTCATCATAAAAAACTTCTGCAGTGTATACTTTTGTAATAAAGTTTCCCGTTTCGTAGACGTATTCTTCTTCATAAAACTCGATTTCTTTGGGATTGTCATTCTCGTCATAAATAAGAACATAGCCAGTTTCAAAAGCATCATAAGGAGACTCATATAGATCTTCAGTGTTTAGATTATCACCGCCTCCTGTTATATTAGATAATTCGCCTTCGTCATAAACAAAAATACTTGTTTCAAAACCATCAGAAATAGTATTTAATTTACCATCTGAAGTATAGGATAATATAATATTTTTATTTTCTTGAGGGTCTTGAGCAGAGGTCGTGGATATTGTTTTTATCAATTTTTTTGAAGCATTTCCGTTTGCATCTGTAAATTCATCACTCACAGAATCATCACTACAACTAAAGACTAGGGCTAAAGTAAAAAAAGTGCAAATGAGGTTAATTGGTTTTTTCATAATTGTTTTATTGGTTTGATTAATTTTTTGGGACACTTTCAATTTTGAATGATTTTCGATTGAAATTTTTACTTAATGAAAGCCTAAGCTAAATTTTATAAATCATTTTTAAAAATTTAAAAATAAAGTACTGAGTTCATATACGCAATACCTGCTATTGGGTAGAGTTTATGAGTTGCTAACTCACAATCTATTCTACTTTATTTTTTAAGGTAAAGCTAAAGTGTTGATTTTATGTTTACGATGAAAGTACAGGCTAATTTTTTTCAAGATTTACCTAATCATATAGGTGAAGCCAAGAGTGGGTCCAATGCCAGAATACAAGGTGTTGGTTTCATTGGAGGTTATATTTCTAGTGTTTAAGTAAGGGATGATTAGCTCTATTCCGAAATGGTCATTAAAAAAGTAATTCCCGCCAAAGCCTATATTCAAAATAGAGATTCCCCCACTTAAGGCTTTATGTTGAGACGTCCTCAAATTGCTATTATCAGCATCATATTGTATTGTTCCCAGACCTACACCAAATTCTGCAAACACTCTCAATTTGCTTTTATTAACGAAGTTGTTTCTTAGGGTAGGCGAAAACGCATAGGAGGTGTAGTAGGAGTCTACATTACCAACTCTTAAATCGTTTAAGGTGGCGTAGGAAAAATTCAAGTCTACAGAGGTTTTATCTGTGATAAAATACCCCGCAGAGGGTTTAATTACAAATCCATTCACTCCCGACTCGAAATCATCGGAAGAACCAATAAGCGGTAAAGCTGCTACTGTGAGCTTTAAGTCGTTTTTTTGGGATTGTCCAAACCCGTTAAATACTCCCATGAGGGTAAACATCATAACAAGTAAAGTAGTTTTCATAGTGTTTTGGTTTAAATGTTAAAAAATTAACCAATAACCATTCTAAGATTAAAGGCTATATCCAAATTTTATTTCATTGAATACACTGTTGAGTATATTTCATTCTATTTACTAAATCTTAGCATTCTTAATGATGGTTTAGTTATTGAGTTGATACTGCATTTTCACCATCAATTTTGAGCTCAGAAAGTATAAGGTGTGTCGTTGGACTACCGTATTTAATGAGTTTGTCTATAAATTGTTGAAGATGCAATTGATCACGAAGCGCTACCCGCATATGTATATTATAAGGACCAGTGATCCTAAAGACTTCTTGTACTTCTGTAAACGTGGTGATTTCTGATATGATATGTTTAAGCTTCCCGTCAAATATTTTTAACATTATAAACACTTCAAGACCATTACCCATCAACGCATGGTTTAATTGAATGTTGTAGGATTTTATAACTCCTAAATCTTCTAATTTCTGAACCCGTTCACGTACAGAAGATGGAGAAAGAGCTATTCTTCTACCAATTTCCGCAAATGAAGCTCTGGAATTACTCTTTAATATTTTGATTATTTGGATATCTAGATCGCTAACCATTGATTCGATTCTTTTATTTCAAAAATAGATCTTTTATTTGTAAATATACCTTTATATCCATTCAATCAATTTTATCATTAAACCTTGCGTGTTTAATTTTGATGTGAATAAATAGTCTTTTTTTTATGGATTTAACGGTTCTTTTAATCCTGGTAATTGGTGTTTTTATGGGGTTCTACGTCCAAACAGTAATTGGTTTTGCAGGGTCTTTAATCGCTCTGCCTATTCTTCTCTTGGGAATGAAATTACCAGATGCAATTGCATACATTTCAATTTTCTACTTGTTTTCAAGTGCCTTTTTAATTACGAAAGAATGGAAAAATATAGATAAAAAAATAATTCTTAAACTCTCCATAACTTCAGTAATAGGAGTTGTTTTAGGAATCTTATTGCTTACTTTTTCAAAACCTATCCTACTAAAAAAGGGACTTGGAGTTTTTATTCTTCTATACGTAGCTTATGTTTTATATGGGAAGAAGAAAATAAAGCTAAATAAAGGAGGTGTCATGAGCTTAGGAGTTATAGCCGGCTTTTTTTCAGGTGTATTTTCTACAGGAGGCCCTCTTTATGTTATATGTATTGAAAACTCTGTAAAAGATATCAAAGCATTAAGAGCTACTATGATAGGGGTTCTGGGGCTTGTTACTTTAACGCGGGTTCCTGCACTAGCTGTAAGTGGAATATTAAAATTTAGCCATTTGGAAATGACACTTTTGGTATTCCCCGTCTTTCTATTTGCTCAATTTTTAGGGAAACGAACTTTTATAAAGATTAATGAAACTGTATTTAAAAAAATATTGATTGTTCTTTTATGTATTTCAGGTCTTATCCTTTTAGTTTAGAACAGCGACCACAGTTCATTAGTACTATCCCTAGAACAAATCAACTTTTAGTAAGAATGATATTTAAGAAGTACCTTCCAAGGTATAAATTGAGATAAGATAGTGTTTATTGAATATCCGGAAATTAGAACCACTTCAAATTTAGTTATAAGTACTTTGAAATATATTTAATTTATTAATATAATTAGAAATAACTTACACCAAACTGTAACATTGGTTGAGCGATGCATAAATTATCAGATCTAAAACTATGGTAAATGCAATACATAATTACTTTATGTAAATCCTAAATGCGTTTTTTTCTATTTAGTTGTTCATAATTTCCGAACCTTAGGGGAACCAAAAGAGCATACACTTAATGAAAATACTTCTAATACCAAACTAAATTTTTAATGTCGCATGAATAAATTGAATTATACTACGACGTAGCTCAGCACAGGTTTTTTTATGGATTGAAATCAAAATTATTTGCATAGCCTTAGCTACGGTAATTATTTTTGATAAAAAGCAGGCGGAAAAAGCCTGTGCCGAATTCGTATCGGTAATACGATTTATTGCGACATTATTTATTTAAATAGGTGTAATTAGATACAACTGGATGTTTGAGGCAATCACTAGCTCTCTAATCCCAGCAAAACATTTAGTATTATAATGGTAAATACGATTCAAATTGTTTATATTTAACCATTATACTGGTAAAAAAATGTTAGATATAATCACAATAAAAGATGTGAAAGTTAAGATTGGCGAGGCGTGCAAGTCACTTCGTAAATCGAATAACCTGTCTCGAGTCGAACTTGCAAAAGTGCTAGAGGTTTCAAGTACGACCATTCAAAACATTGAGAATGGTAAAAATGCTACACTTGATAATATTTTAAAAGTAGCAAATCATTTTGGATTATTACATTCTATCGCTAAGGAAATACATGAAGTCATTACAAATCAAAACGACATTTCACTCTATTAAAAAATGGCTAGAGATAAAATTATAGATGTTATTGCTTTTGGTCAAGAAATTGGAAAGTTAGGATATGACTTAGATCAAAGGAAATCTTTTTTTCAATACAATCCAGAGTTTTTGGAATCTGGTCAGTACTCAAAACTCTTTCCTTTTATTTTTAAACATACCAAGCCAGCTCAAGTATTCACAGAATATCACCAAGACACCTTTCAAGGCTTGCCGCCTATGATAGCAGATTCGTTGCCAGACACTTTTGGCAATATCATTTTTCAAGAATGGTTAACGGCTAGAGGAATTCAAAAAGTAACACCATTAGAACAATTAGCTTATGTGGCAGATCGCGGTATGGGAGCGCTGGAATACAAACCCATTAAAGAACTACCCAATTCAACTAAAGTCAACATTGATGAAGTAGTCAACATTTTAGAAAAGGTACTCAAACTCAAAGAGGATACCTCAGGTAAAGATTTAAGCGAATTGTCTCTATTAAATGTTTTCAAAATAGGAACGTCTGCAGGTGGAGCAAGACCAAAAATCTTAATTTCAGAACACAAAGAAACGGGTAACATTATAGGGGGAGATAGAGAAACGAGTGACGACTATAATCATTACTTGGTAAAATTACATATTGATAATACCGATGGCTATAATAAAGAAAGAGTTGAATATGCCTATTATCTGTTAGCGCAAGAAGCAGGAATAGTTATGATGCCTTCAAAGCTAATTGAAAATAAACACTTCGCTACACTGCGTTATGATAGACAAAACGAATAAACACATCACGACCTAACTAGTCATTTCCTGAATCTCTCTTCGGAATTCCTTAAACCAGATCTTGAAATAAATTCAGGATGACAAATCCTCCCTCTGTTAAGCTGAATTTATTTCAGCATCTTTCATTAACAACTTCACTGTATTACTATTCCCAGCAGTCAACGCGCATCAACGAATAAACACATCACGACCTAACTAGTCATTTCCTGAATCTCTCTTCGGAATTCCTTAAGCCAGATCCTGAAATAAATTCAGGGTTACAAATTCTCCCTCTGTCATGCTGAATTTATTTCAGCATCTCTCATTAACAACTTCACTGTATTACTATTCTCAGCAGTCAACGCGCATCAACGAATAAACACATCACGACCTAACTAGTCATTTCCTGAATCTCTCTTCGGAATTCCTTAAGCCAGATCTTGAAATAAATTCAGGATGAAAAATCCTCCCTCTGTTAAGCTGAATTTATTTCAGCATCTTTCATTAACAACTTCACTGTATTACTATTCCCAGCAGTCAACGCGCATCAACGAATAAACACATCACGACCTAACTAGTCATTTCCTGAATTTCTCTTCGGAATTCCTTAAGCCAGATCTTGAAATAAATTCAGGATGACAAATCTTCCTTCTGTTAAGCTTTTCTGAAGCATCGGAGGAACCTTTGACCTTTATTTCGAGAATTTTAAACATAAAAAAAAGCCACTTAGTAAATTAAGTGACTTTTCAAGTCGGGGTGGCAGGATTACCTCCTGAAAGTCGGTGATCCTGAAAATGAGGTTGTTGCTCATTAAAAGCCTAAACGCCTATAGCGTTTATAAGGCTTTTTTGTGTTCTTTTCGGTTTTGAAGCAAGCTTCAACCTCTAGAAAACAAAAAAGCCTTACACTTTCGTGTAAGGCTTTTGATGGTCGGGGTGGCAGGATTCGAACCTGCGACCTCCTGCTCCCAAAGCAGGACGGATATGGTTTTCTTATTCCTTCTTACTATCTGTTTATTCCCTATACATCACATTTAGAGGTATTTATAGTTTATTTGAAACTATCTGTTATTCATCATTTTCCTTTCCTATTCACAAATTATTCACAAATAATATTTTTTGAACTCTTCACTAAACTTTTAAAAAAAAGCTCCTACAACATAAAATAATAGATATGGAAAATACAGATTCGATTACACTTAGTTTAGAACTTAACAAAAATCATAAAAATAAGCGAGGACAACACAGCGTTCGACTTTTCGTTTTTAATTCAATTACAAAAGATAAATGCTATATTAAAACACCCTTCAAACTTTTAAAAGCCGACTTTGAAGGAGCGTGGCTTAAAAAAAATTCTAAGGCAAAGTTTCGAAATCTTAGAATGGAAATGCTAAAATTCCTAGATAGTGTAGATTCATGTATCTTAGAATTGGGCAGGTTTGATAAAGATGAATTTAAAAGTGTTTTCTATGGAAATGGCCCCCAAAAAAAAGACTTAAAATATTATTACGATAAGAAGATTACTGATTTTACTGAAAGTGGTGGACTTGGTACAGCTGACCAGTATCAGTGTTCCTATAAATTCATAAAGAAATACAACAATGATAAAGTCCCTGAGTTTAATCAAATTACTCCAAAATGGTTGATTAAATTTGACAAGCATTGCACCGATAAAGGTTTACTTACAACTAGCTCGATAGGCATGTATCTGAGGAGTTTAAAGTCTATTTTTAACCTAGCTATTCACGAAGGAGCCGTCTCAAATGATAAGTATCCATTTGGAAAATTCGGTTACATTATACCAAAAGGTGAAAATATTAAAAAGGCATTGACAAAAGAACAGGTTCAAAAATTATACGAGTCAAAATCTGCAACTCCATATCAAAAAATGTCGAAAGACTTTTGGTTTTTTTCTTACCTCAGTTATGTACTTAATCTTAAAGACATTCTTATGATTAAAAATAAGGATTTAGAAGAAGGGTTTTTTTATTTTGAGAGAAAGAAAACACTACATACTGTTAAAACTAGAACTCCCATAAAAGTATATCTCACAGATTTCACAAAAGAAGTTATAAGACAATACGGTGACCACAATCCAGATAAACCACAAGATTACGTTTTCGATATTCTGAACATAGATATGAATGATATGGAAAAACGCAAAAGGAAAAAAAATTTTAATAGAAAAATTAATCAGCATTTTTTAAAGTTTGCTAATTCAATAGGTATCCAAGAAAATGTTTCTTTTTCTTGGGCAAGACATTCTTTTGCTACAATTGCTATACTTTCAGGTGTAAGGTTTGAAGTAGTAAGTAAACGACTAACACACACTTCAGTGGAAACAACTATGCTATATTTTAAAGGATTTGAGGAGGAAACGTTTCAAGAGATAAATGACAAGATTTTAGATTTTTCGAAAAAAACTGATGCTAATGATTCAAGTAATTTAACAAAACATCTTTTATAGAAGATATTAAATGTGTAATTTTTTTTGAAAACTACTAAACTTTTTCATGAATGTCCATATAAGTATTAAATAGAATGACATGGAAAATATAAGTTTTGATGAGTTACCATCCAAAATTGGTGAAATATTGGAATATGTAAAAAGCTTAGAGGAAAAGATAGATAATCTTGAAATAAATGGAAAAAGTAAATTAAAGTACACGCTCAGTGAAGCAGCAGACTTTTTAAACTTGAAGCAAAAAACCCTTTATAATTTAATACACAACAATGAAATCGCATATTGTAAGCCTTCTAAAAAAATATATTTTTTACATGAAGACCTAATGGCTTATCTCAAAAATTCAAGGTGTCAGAGCAGATATTAAAATTAGAAATTATGATGTGTTGCAGTTTTGTATTTTTAATAAAAAAAAGTCGGTGCCTATTGCCCTGCCATAGTGTTTGATTACAAATTAGCCTAAATTACTTTAGGCTTTACCGCCTATAAAATATAATACCTTTACAAAATCAGACCAGTATTTAAGTTGAAAATTTATTAACTTTAAAAACAGTCAAAAATAATTCATCAATGCCTGAAAATAGTAAACCACTAAAAAAGAGGATAGAATATCGTGGTAAGATTCTCCGTGTTTCCAGAACAGGAGGGGTTTCAGCTACTAAGACATTATCAAGAGATGGTTATGGAGCTACCATAAATACCAATCATGGTGTCAGGCTTCATAAAAAACTATTTAAAGGAGCTAGAATGGGACTTCAACGCGGGAACTTTCAATTTATAGGTCGATATGAAAGTGGTCCTTTCAACTTTAATGTTTCAAAAAGTGGTGTGAGTACTTCCATAAAAAATAAAAGAGGCTCTTATAATCTATTTAAACCCAATTACTCGAGTTTTAAATTAGCAGGTGTACAGTTAAGAGGTAAAAATGCAGCTACGCTTCAATTAATCTTTTTAGCCTTAAGTCTTTTCGTGAATATTTTTAAATTTTTATGGCGTATTTCGATGGCTGTATTGTGGTTTATGTTCTTAGCTATAAAATGGCTTGTAGATTTTTTAATTGGATTTTACAGAGGGTACACCTCTAATAATCCCACGCCCTAAAATTTGTTTTATGTAGAAAAAGTAGAACCTACTTGACTACCCTCGAAGGCAGGGAAGGTGTAATTACCAGGGGAGATCCATATAAACACGGGATGGTATAATAGAGAAGTCTGCTGAGGTCATAGTACCTACAGGAAACGAGTTGTATAAAACTGGACAGGTCTCACAAGTAGGGGAGGACGGAACGTGATCCTTCCAGAAATTAGGATGGGAGCAATAGTTTTTGCTATTGGGTGACCGATTCCCTAGAAAACAGGTAGCCTGTTCAAAAAGTATGGAATCGTTTCAATTGGTGTAAAGAGCGATTGAAAAGATGGATTGCGAACCGCCGTATACGAGACCTGTATTTACGATGGTGTGAGAAGCGAAGTGACGACTTTTAAGTCGTCACCCGTCTACTCGATTGGCAACAGTTATTTTTTATTTTGTCCAAGGTTCTTTATTAGTAACATCCGTTATTTCTTTTCCATCGTAAAGGCTTATTCCTTATAACCCTGTAGATAGATTCATATTTATGTTAAGTATTTACATTATTTTTTCTAATTATTGCCAACGTTTTGCAGCTACAAGAAGTTGGCGATTTCGAAGCACTAAACTGTCTGCTACCACAAAACTTGATACGAAGCATAAAGCCTCATTTAAGCACTGAACCGCCAATTTCTTGTAGGTGCTGTTATATGTTGCCCCTTCTTTTATTCGTGTCCTGTTAAGACGTCTTTAATTTTCTAAAACTGCAAAATATAAAGTTCTGAATAGTGTCGAGCGGTGTCTTGTGGTCAACCGTTATACATTTAATTTTTTCAAAAAATCTTGTCAGTCGGTCGGTCATTGTTGTTTCGGAATATTGTTTTATTTCAATTCCGCTGCATTTTTTTGGTCCTTGTTCAGAGAATGTCCCGATAACTAAAACACCTGTCTGCTGAATACTTTTCTGCACTGTGTCGAGGTAGTTTTCAATTTCTTGCTCTTGTGTCAAAAAGTGAAATGCTGCTCTGTCGTGCCAAAAGTCGTATTTTTCTGTCGGTCTAAAAGTTGCTGCGTCTGCAACTATCCATTTTATTTTATCTGCTCGGTCGCCAAGTCGTTGCTTTGCTTTGTCAAGTGCTGCCGCTGAAATGTCGAGAACGGTAATGTCTTGATAACCCAAGTCGAGCAAGTTGTCAACTAAAAAACTGTCGCCACCTCCAATGTCAATTATTTTTGCAGTGGTCGGAATATTGAACTGTTTTAAGAAAATTAAAGACGTCTCTGGTGTCGGTTGAAACCAACTTACATCTTTAAGTTCTTTTGTCTGGTAGATTGTCTCCCAGTGTTTTTTTCTGTCGAAATTTTCCATTTTATTTCTGTCTGTTTATTTATGGTCTGTCGTCAAACAGGGTTGCGTATAACGTGATGTGGTCGAGTAGACCAAGGGATTTCACCCCAAGCCTCTCACAGAACCGTGCTTGAAAGTCTCCCCTCACAAAGCTCTTCTAATAGTATTTACAAATATAAGCTCATCCTTTATCAAGTTGGCAAATTGTAAATTAAAATTAGCCCATCCCTTTGCTCCAGTTCCATTACACAACCTTCAATACTACTACGAATGTACAACTTCGGTATTCTATCTCTCGATTGTTTTTGTTTTTAACCGCAAAGCATTGCCTATCACTGAAACCGAACTAAAGCTCATCGCCAGAGCTGCAATCATAGGTGATAGCAGAATCCCAAAAACTGGAAATAAACCCCCTGCGGCAATGGGTATACCTATCGTGTTATAGATGAGTGCAAAAAACAGGTTTTGTTTGATGTTTTTCATGACGACGTGACTCAAATTTTTTGCTTTCACAATCCCGTGGAGATCGCCTTTGACTAATGTAATCATGGCACTTTCAATAGCCACATCGGTTCCTGTTCCCATCGCAATACCAACATCACTTTTAGCCAATGCTGGAGCATCATTTATACCATCACCTGCCATAGCAACTACTTTGCCTTGTTCCTGTAATTTTGTTACTTCTTTGAGTTTGTCTTCGGGTAACATACTGGCTTTAAAGTCAGCAAGGCTAAGTTCTAAGGCTACTGCTTGAGCAGTATCGTGATTATCTCCCGTCAACATAATTACGGCAATACCCTTGGCTTGAAGCTCTTTTATAGCCTTAGCACTGGTATCCTTGATTTTATCACCGATAACTACATAACCTACTACTTTTTCATCTACTGCTAAATACGATACTGTTTTCCCTTGTTTTTGATAAGTTTTGGCCTCTTCTTGCATCTGTGAGTCAATTTCAACATTAGCATAAGCCATCATTTTAGGATTTCCCAAAGCAACTTTTTTGTCATTTATAGTAGCTTGTACCCCTTTGCCTGTGACTGCACTAAATCCATCTGACTTTATCATTTGAGCATTTTGCTCTTTACCATATTTCACAGTTGCCTCTGCTAAGGGGTGTTCGCTATTACTGTTTAATGACACGATGTATTGCAGCACTTTACTTTCATTAAAACCTTCCTTGCTAGTGGGCTGACTATCATTAAATGAACCTATTTTTTCTACAGTTGGTTTCCCTTCCGTAATGGTTCCCGTTTTATCGATGATGAGTGTATCTACAGTGTCCAATTTCTCGAGGGCTTCGGCATTTTTTATCAATACACCGTTTTGTGCACCTTTACCTACACCAACCATTATTGACATAGGTGTTGCCAATCCCAAAGCACAAGGACAAGCAATAATAAGTACTGCAATGGCATTGACTAACGCATAAACATAAGCTGGTTCAGGACCCCAAATTGCCCAAACGGCAAACGTAATTAATGAAATGCCAACGACCACAGGTACAAAATAGCCTGAAACCGTATCTGCCAGTTTCTGGATTGGCGCTCTACTGCGGCTCGCGTCATTGACCATGTGTATAATTTGAGAAAGCAAGGTGTCGCTACCTACTTTTTGGGCTTTCATCAAAAAGGATTGGTTACCGTTGATGGTACCGCTACTTACGTTGTCATCTTTAATTTTATCAACAGGAATAGGCTCTCCAGAAATCATTGATTCATCTACTGTCGTTTTTCCTTCAGTGATAATACCATCTACAGGAATTTTGTCGCCTGGTTTAACTCTTAGAATATCTCCTTTTTCAATTTTATCAATGGAAACTTCTTCTTCATTTCCATCAACCACACGTACCGCTTTATTAGGTGCAAGCTTTAATAATTCCTTGACTGCGGAATTGGTTTTACTATGCGCACGAGCTTCGAGGACTTGACCCATTAAAACAAGCGTAAGTATTACGGTTGCAGCTTCAAAATAAACGTGTACTGCGCCAGATTCCGTTTTAAATTGTTCAGGGAAAAAATCGGGAAACAACATCCCAAAAACACTAAACAACCACGCTACACCTGCACCAATCCCGATAAGGGTGAACATATTGAGATTCCACGTTTTTATACTTTTATAGGCTCGCTCAAAGAACATCCAAGTAGCATAAAACACAACAGGAATTGATAATGCAAACTGAGCCCAGTTCCACCATTTTTGTTCCATCAAATCGTATAATGGATTGTTAGGAATCATCTCGCTCATCGCCATCAAGAAAATGGGAAGTGTGAAACCAACCGCTATCCGAAATTTCTTTAATAGTCTTTTATAGGTCTTTTCTTCGGCAGAAATATCTGGTTGCAACGGTACCAAGTCCATTCCGCAAATAGGGCAAGCTCCAGGTTCGTCTTTCACGATTTCGGGATGCATTGGGCAGGTCCATTGCTCAGAGGTTACTGCCGATAAATTTTGCTCTTCTACCAAATCCATTCCGCAGACAGGACAATCGCCAGGTTTGTTGTAGGTTTTGTCGCCTTCGCAGTGCATGGGACAGTAAAAGGAGCCTCCTATCCCTTGAAAGGGGCTTTTCTCACTCTTATTTTTCGAAGTCTTTGGGCTCCTCTCCTTCGGGGAGGTTGGGAGGGGATTTTTGTGAATACTATAGCTACCGCCATCTTCCTGCAGTGCTTTTTGAAACGTCTCGATAGGAATGTGTGATTCCATTTCAATTGTGGCTTCTTCTTGTTCTAAATTAACCGTAGCGTTTGAAACTCCTTCTACTTTAGAGAGCGTTTCTTCTACGTGATTTCTGCATCCATTGCAGGTCATTCCGTGAATATGATAGGTGTGTTTCATTTTAATGTGATCTGAATTTTAAGTTCATTTCTAAGGACGGACCTTCTGCATAGACTCCGTAAGCATCTACTAGAAGTCCTTTTACCCATGAGTTGATGAAATAGCATAGAGGCTGCTATTATCGCCAGGATTGCTCATCCCTTCAAAACAGAATACTTTATTGATTTTGAAATCTTCGGGATGCCATTGAACTTTTGGGGAATCGCATTCCACAAAATGCGCCATCAAGTTTAAATCATAGGTATAGCCATTTGCCTTTAAATCGTTTATAGCTTCCGAAAGGGTATCGTAGTTTTCCATATTAAAGATGAACAGTCATCACTGGTTTTTTTGAATGATTTGTTATGCTTTCAGCAATACTATTTGAAAATATACTTGATAATCCCTTTCTACTATGGGTGTACATTACTATTAAGTCCACTTCATTAGATTCTTCAAACTTTTCAATGCCACTTAGTACGCTAGATTCGTTGTATACGTGAATCGCATAGTCTTCTGGTTTTGAGAAGTCCTTTAAAAAGTCCCTGATGGGTTGAAGCCCATTTTCAACACTATTAACATCCGATGTGGTGTTGATGTTTAGTAAATGGATTTTTGCATGGCATTTTTCAGCCATTTTTTTTACTTCTTCGAAAACACTGGAAATGTCTTCTTTAAAATCAGATACGAACACAATATTTTTGAATGGAAATGTTACTGTGTCTTCCTTTACAACTAAAATAGGCACTCGTGCTGATCGTATGATTTTTTGGGCACTGCTTCCTAACAATTGTTCTAAAAACCCTTTTTGCAAGCCTTTGCTTCCTGTAATAATGAAATCATGATGAAAATTATCTGAATGTGATAAAATTGCTTTATCATTTGAAACAAATTCTAAAAACGTTCTGGATGTCAAACCTTTGTGCTCCGCCTCTTTGTCCAAAGCCCTTAATTTGCTTTTAGCAATCCCTATTTCCTCAAGAGTATCAGGATAGTTATGCTCCTGGGTCTTATCGAGTTTTACCCAATTTACAGGTGTATTAAGCTGATGTAAAAAATGGATTTCTGAATTAAAAAGTATTGCCATTTCAATAGCTAATTTTGCTGCTTTCTCACAATTATCTGAAAAATCTGTGGGCACTAATATGTTTTTCATTGTCTGTAGTTTTTGATTAATTTAGTTTGCTTCACCTCTCAATTGTCTCATATACTCTATGATCTCGGTTTGCTGTGCTTTAGACAATACAGCATCACTGTGAATTAAGGTATAGCTACTCAACGGCATCTCATCGCTTTCAACTTGCTTGATAATAGAACGGAGTTTACTAGCTTTTCTTCGCCTAGACAAGGAATCCCATTCGTTAAAATTAAGCTCGCTTTTTCCTTCTTTAACATGATCTTCCAAATACCAAGCAGCTGGTTGAATCTTATTATACCAAGGATACTTCGTATTATTACTGTGGCAATCATAGCAAGATTCCTTTAGTTGATTCTGAATAGAAGTTGGTACTTGGTTGACCAACATAAAATCAGTTTGAGGTATTAAATCACTTTCATTGCGGTCGGTAGGAAAAAATTGAATCCCCACAAACGCAATCAAAGCAATCCAAGCTATAACCTTGAAAATCTTCACTTAGTTGATCTCTCGTTGTAGTTTACCGCAGTTAAGCATTTGGCTACCGTAGTAAGGATTTTTAATATCTTTTTCCATACTTAACCAAACACTACCACCATCGTACATTGGGCAAAATTGCTCGTATAACTTCTTGTTTGTTCCTGTAATAGCGACCATATCTGTAATGTCTTTGCTTAAGATTTTAAAATGTTCTCGCTGGTGAGCTATATCACTTTCTGAAATGTGCTCCGCGTGTTCTGTGGCATCTACAATAATATCCTTCAATTCTGTTTGCTCAGTATTAGAATGACTTGACACATCAAAAGATTTTAGAGATTGTGTCAATGCCATTCCTAAGTCTTTAGCTTTTGCGTTATCATCGCCTACCAAAGCATTTTTCAGGTTGAAGTAGTCTTTTAAAATAACTTCAGCCTTTGAATCCTGACTGTCATTTATTGCCATAGCATTCTTGTCTACATCGTGGTGCCCATCGCTGTTGTCGTGATTCATTTCTGAATGATCTCCATCGACACTCATTTCAGAATGGTCACCATCTGCTTTATTTTGTTCTTTTTTGTTATCGTTACAAGACACTGCTGTTAAGGTTATAAATGCTATCGCAACTACACCTAATGTTGATCTTAATTTACTCATTGCTTTAAATTTAAGTTTATAATTATTAATTTTTAGGGTGACCTTACAGTCTTTCAATTACTTTTTCCAGCATTGCAGTTATTTCGTTGGCAATGTCATTCAATTTTTCATTATTTACAGCTTGCATAGACGCCATCGGGTTGACCGCAGCTACTTCAATCACGTCCGTTTCAATTTCCTGTACAATGACATTACAGGGCAACATCGTGCCTATTTTATCTTCTGCCTGCAAGGCTTTATAGGCAAAAGGCGGATTGCAGGCACCAAGAATTTTGTACTGCTTGAAATCCACATCAAGTTTCTTTTTCATGGTTTCTTTTATATCGATTTCTGTGAGTATGCCAAACCCTTCCACTTTCAATCCTTTCTTGACTTTATCGATAACCTCTAGAAAAGTACCTTCGATTGTTTTATTAAAATAATACTTCATTGTTTTTTAATTTTTAGTGTTCAACGCTTGTTTTTGTTCTTCATACTCTTCTTTGGATATTTCACCCTTAGCGAGCCGCTTGTCCAGAATATCCATAGGATTTTCTCTCTTCACGGTATTTTGTCTATTTTTTCCATTATATAGAAAAAGACCCAAAACAAGTAAAACAGGTATCAATATCCACCACCACATCATCATAATTGTATAGTTTTTATAGTTAACTGGTTATTTATTATTATCAAGCCCAATCTTTAAGGCAATAATTTATTATCCCTTATTTTTCATTTTCCCTTTCATTTCAGGATTTTTATCCATCATTTTCTGCATCATTTCTTTCATCATCTCAGGGTTTTGATCCATCATTTGCATCATCTTTGCTTTCATATCTTTTTTCATCTTTCCGTTAGAATGAATTTTATCCATCAACATTTTACGACCCTTTTCGCTCTCCATCATTTTATCCAACATTTTGGAATGCTTCTTTTGCATCATTTCTGGATTATTCTCCATCATCTTCTGCATATGGGATTGCATTTTTTCTTTCATTTCGGGATTTTTGCCCATCATCATTTTCATATTTTCAGATTCCATCTGTTCCATGTGGCCTTTCATCAATATCATTTTGGCTTCTTCATTTTTTCGAGCCTCACTGATGAAGTTGGTCAATTGAACGGGGTTTGAAATGATTTCCTGGTAGACAGCTTGCCTGTTTTCTTCTACACTTAAAGTCTCGGTAGCATTGAAAGTAGACTTGCAGCTGGCCAATGTTCCAACTAATCCAATTGCTATTAAAATGTTTACTGTTGTTGTTCTTAGATTTTTCATTTTTTGTTGTTTTAAATTATTTATTCTGAATCTTATTTGTATTATTCTTTTTCAAAAACCATCTTTCTCCTAAAAAGATAAGGGTCATAGCCACTAATGCCACGATGATGACTATTATATCAGAGCTTGCTTTTATCCATAAAAAGGCACTTAAGACTACAGCATCTAAAAGTATCGCCGTTATAATTATGGCTGAATTAGCCTTCACTTCTTTTCTTAAGTTACGCAATATTCCCCATTGGATGCCGATGTCCATCACCAGATAAAATATAGCCCCTAAAGATGCGATTCGACTTAGATCAAAAAATATCGTTAGGACTATGGCAATTACAGCAACATACACCAGCATGTGTTTCTGAACATTCCCTGGCATACCAAAATGTTTATGAGGAATAAGCTTCATATCCGTTAACATTGCGGTCATTCTTGATACGGCAAATATGCTGGCTATAATTCCCGAGATGGTCGCCACTATGGCTATACCTACGGTAAACCATAATCCGTATTTACCAAAAGCTGGCTTCGAGGCCTCGGCCAATGAGTAATCCTTTGCTGCTACAATTTCTGATATTGTTAGGTTTGAAGACACTGCAAATGCCACTAATAGATATATTACTGTACATACTAAAAGTGAAATAATAATAGCTCGGCCAACATTCTTTTTTGGGTTTACAATTTCTCCACCGCTATTTGTGATCGTCGTAAATCCCTTATATGCCAAAATAGATAAAGCCAATGCACCTAAGTAATCTGTAGTAGGATAATCTGTTGAATTATTCAATGAAATTGCATCTTGAAAAGAGAATCCAACCGCCCAAAGCGCCCCTATGGCAAAAATAGCAATACCTCCAACCTTAATGATAGCCATAATCAATGACGACTTTCCAATAATATTGTTTCCTGAAATATTAATCAGAAAGGCGCCAACAATAAGGAGTACACCTAATATCGGCACCCAAACACTATTGTCGCCTACATTAAAAAGCTGCAGCGTATAAGAACCAAAAGTACGGGCCACCAGACTCTCATTTATGATCATTGAGAATGCCATTAAAAGTGCACCCGATGCTGCAACAGTTCCTTTGCCATAAGCTTTAACCAAATACATTGCAATACCACCAGCGGATGGAAATGCATTTGACAATTTGATATAGCCATAAGCACTAAATCCTGAAATTATAGCTCCAACAATGAAGGCAAAGGGAAATAAATTACCAGATAGTTCAGCCACCTGACCCAATAGGGCAAAAATTCCCGCACCAATCATGACACCAGTCCCTAGGGCTATAGCTCCAATGAGTGATAAACTGTTTTTTTTATAGGTATTGTCCATAGTTAAAATCTTAATGAAAGGCCACCACCCGCACCAAAGCGGTTATCGTAGTTTCCCATCAATGAAAAGTTTCGACTTAACACGTACTCTAAACCAACCTTCCAGACGGTTTCTTCTTCAAAGTCGGTGCCGTCTTCAAAATCATTTACCCAGCCAAAATCCATCTGATATTCATATTCCCCAAAAACGGCCACCCTTCTAAAAATCATTGTGGCGGTTGACAGTGAAATTGTAGGTCTCAATTTATTGTCTATTCGCAAATCAGAATCAACAAGAAGTGGAAGCAAGTAGCGCACACCTATCACACCTGTGGTTCCAATCTCATCTAGACTATCTTCCATCTCATTCTCCATATTCACACCACCAAATACACGGAAATAACTGTTTAGCCAGCGTTCATAGGTGAATTCTGCTTCCAAATTTTCATTCCAGCCGTATTCGCCGCGCAAAATGAATTGATTCCTTATGTTTGTTGCCGTGTAGAATAACTCTGTCATGTGGCTTGCTGCTGTTACTTCTCCCCAAGTAAACATGTGATCCGCTTCATTAGTTAGGTTTTTTAAAGGATAATCTTTTAAACGCTCATCCCTTGGTGTATCATAGCTAAAAACCCTGGCCATACCACTACCAAGATGGTACAATACATGGCAATGAAAGAACCAATCTCCTTGTTCACTCGCATCAAATTCTATCACAACCTTCTGCATTGGTGCTACGTTGACAGTATGCTTCAATGGAGAGTATTCACCATTCTCATTCAATACTCTAAAGAAATGTCCATGAAGATGCATAGGATGGTGCATCATTGTTAAATTGTTTAAAGTGATACGAACCACTTCGCCTTGTTTGATCTTAATTTTATCTGTTTCTGAAAGTGGCACACCGTTGATACTCCAGACGTATCGATTCATATTACCTGTAAGATTGAAAAGCATTTCTTTAACAGGTTTATCACTTTCAAACTCTGTAGGTTCTGGCGAGCGCAGATAATTGTAATTGAATTCTGGATTACCACCTGTTTTCATATTGTCGCCTATCACTTTATCTTTTGGTATGATGTAGCCCATCTTCATGTCTTTCTTCTCCCCATTTTTCATAGACTTATCGCCCATTTTCATATCCATTTGATCCTGATTCATGTTCATGGGATCAGTCTTTTTTGACACATCACCCGCTTTCATATCATCATTCATGCTCATCCTATCCATCTTCATTGCATATTTTTTCATATACTTAATGGAATCAGTCTTAGAAGGATTGAATTTTGCTGCAGGTGCACCCATTTTCATGTCCATAGCCATCATGCGTTTCATGCTCTCAATTAAATCTGGCTCTGGAACTACTGGTGCTTTCAGCATATCACCATCTCCCAAATAAGCAGAGGCTTGTCCTGAACCATCTTGAGAAGTCGCTCGTATTTCTAGTTTAGCATTATCGGGAATGGTAACAATAAAATCGTAGGTTTCGGCAACACCTATAAGCGTTTTATTCTTTTGGATGGGCACAACATTTAATCCATCTGAAGCCACTAAAATTGGGTCGTTACCGCCAAAAGTCAACCAGAAATAGGTTGCTGCAGAGGCGTTGACAAAACGGACTCTTACCTTATCCCCTGGTTCAAAATCATTATAGTCTTGAGTAGATTGGCCATTAACAAAAAACTTGTCATAATAATTATCAAGAATAGCCATATCTGGCATACGTTGCCACATCATTTTTAATTTGGCACCCACTGCATCTTTCTTTATTATTTTGTCCCAACTTTGTATTTGACCTTTTTTAATCAGATACCATTCGTTACCTCTTTTTAGATTTTTAAGCTGTGATTTTGGATTTTCATCCATCCAGTCTGAAAGCACTAAAACCAAGTCCTTATCGTATTCTAAATTGGTTTCTTTTGGGTTTATCTGAATACTACCATACACACCACGTTGTTCTTGTAATCCCGTATGCGAATGGTACCAATAGGTTCCAGACTGTTTCAAAGCAAACTTGTATTGTAGAGTTTCGCCTGGTTTGATGGGGGGCGTGGTTAGGTAAGGCACACCGTCGTAGAAATTAGGCAGAATAAGCCCGTGCCAGTGAACTGATGTTTCTACATCCATCTTATTGGTGACATTGATAATCGCAAACTCCCCTTCATTGAATTCCAGATTAGGACCAGGAATACCTCCATTCACAGTCATTGCTTTTATATCCTTTCCAGTGAAGTTTACCGTTTTGTAATCTATGGTTAGGTCATAAACGCGTTCTGGCCAGTTGTCCACATTCTCTTCAGATTTATTTGCCGTCAATTGTGCATTTGCCCCTAAGGAAATACAGAACAAGAGCAGCACTAATAGTCTCATTATCATCTATTTATTTTTTTTCTGTATTTTGTATAAAAATAAGACTGATTTTCAGCGCGTTGTGTCATAATTCTGGTTTATATCTATACAATTTGGTCTAATGGGTTTCTGACCTTTCTTTGTTCAGCTTTGTATTGAGAAAGACTTAATCCTGTTTCGACTTTAAATTGCCTACTTAAATGATTGATATGACTATACCCCAATAGTTGACTGATCTCCGTAAAGTTTTCTTCCTGTGTCTGGATCAGTTCCTTTACTTTCTCAATCTTTAGCTTTATGAAGTACTTCTCAACAGTCACACCTTCAGTTGATGAGAATACCTTACTCAATCTTGAGTAGTCTTGATGCACCTTTTGTGAGAGATGTGTTGATAATTTCTCGTTCAAATCAAGAGGTAGATTAGATAATATTTTAATGAGTTGAATCTTCACCTGTTCAGTCAATTTATCTTCAACAGAATTAATGAGTTCAAAACCGTTGATTTGGAGAATTACTTTCAATTTATCAATTTGTTTTTCATTTTTAAAGTCTAGTTGTACACGGCCAAGAACAATTTCTTGCAACTCTATTTCTTGAGCTTCAATTTCATTCTTGAGCACCTTGATACATCGATCGCATACCATATTTTTAATATAGAAATCCTTTACCATCGTTATTTATTTATATAGTTAATACTGCAAAGTTGCAAGTCATATCTTTTTTGAAATTTTATTTGGTTCATCTGAAATATTGAATATCAAAAAAACCTTATCATAATTGACAATAGAAACCTGCTTTAGTACTCATTCTTTTAAGTTTTAAAGCTGTTCGATTAAATAGTAGCCATTTTGGTTTCTGAGCTTTTACTATTTAGAATTGATAACTCTCATTTTTTTAGATTTTCTTTAAATACTGCTTTCAAACAGGTCGCGGTTTCTACTTTAAATTTTTAACAGGGAGTTAGACTCCAGTAGATATTACGATGAAATTTATAAATTGAAAGTTCTATGAACTAATCAAAATACATAGATTTTGAAAAGGAGTTATTTGTTAATTCCTTTTCATTTTATAAATTGAAAGTTCTTGTAAAAGCTAAATAATACTACTTTTCTGGTTCTACTGAAAAGGACAGACCTATGGCTGTCAAAATAGGTTTTAGCTTATATTTGGAGGGAGCCAAATGGAAATATAGACTGCTTTTGGAATAAGCTGGACGTAGGCCCAATTATTGTCTAAAAGTTTGAAATTATTATTCAATTTTGATTGATAATTGTTTTTAAAAATGGGAGTGTTCACAGATACTGGACAATGACAAGAATTGTTATTACAAAAACCATCACAACTTTCATCCCCACTATCGCAACAAGATTTTTTTTCTGAATGATCATCTTGTTTCGAACAAGAAGTACTAACCACTTCAGCTTTATCAGAAGAATTTTCGCAGGCTAAGATAGTACTTGTTGGAATAACCAAAAATATCAAAAACAGAAATAATATGTGAGTTATGTTTTTCATTTGATACTTCCACAAAGATAACATAAAAATCAAACTTTAATTTGGTATTTAATTTCAAATATTTTTTTCAGAATTTTGAAAAGCATAAGCCAAAAAAGAGGGCTGTTGCTACACTTTTAACAGCCCTTTTAAATCTTATATCATTGGTTAGTAAAACTACTGTTTTCTAATAACCAATTGATAAACACAAGGAATAACCACCAAATTTAAAACCGTAGCTGATAGCAATCCACCTAAAATAACTACAGCCATCGGGCTTTGAATTTCACTTCCTGGTTCTCCGCCTTTTAATGCTAAAGGTATTAGTGCTAAACCAGTTGTAAATGCTGTCATTAGGATAGGATTTAATCTATCTAATGCTCCAATTTTAATTAATTGAAAGCCTTTCATCCCTTCTTTTCTCAAATCCTCGTATCGAGAAACTAATAGTATTCCATTACGAGTGGCAATCCCAAACAAACTAATAAAACCAATAGTAGCTGCGATACTGATGATACCTGTTGTAAAATACACAATCAAAATTCCACCAATTAATGCCAAAGGCAGGTTTATCAGTACGACAAAAGCCAATTTAACATCCTTAAACTCATAATATAGCAACAGAAAAATGATAGCGATAGCAACGATTGCAGTTATAGATAATAATTGTGATGCTTTAGCTTCACTCTCAAACTGTCCGCCGTATTGCACCCTATACCCTTCAGGCAATGAAATGTTTTGGTTTACGGTTTCTTTTATTTCTTCTACAGCACCGCGTAAATCCCTTCCTTGGACATTTGCAGCGACTACGATTTTACGTTGAACGTCTTCACGGCTAATCTTACTAGGACTACTTACCGACTGGACAGTCGCTAACTCTCCCAAAGTGGTTTGACCATCATTTGGTAAACTAATTAAGGTATTTCCAATGGCCTCTATATCATCCCTAAAGGATTTCTGGTAACGAACCACCACATCAAAATATTTCTGTCCTTCATAAATCTCTCCTGCTTCTTCCCCAGCATAGGCAATATCAACTTGTTCCATTAAATTACCTACCGTCATTCCGTAACCCGAAAGGATTTGGCGCTTAGGCTGAATGCGAATCTGTGGCACTTCAATTTGCTGGTCAACAGCAACATCTGCCAATCCATCGATATCTTTAATATTCTGTTCGACACTTTTACCTAACTCATATAACCGCTGCAAGTCTGGACCAAAAATCTTGATTGCAATATTAGCTCGAGTTCCCGAAAGCATATGGTCTATACGGTGAGCAATAGGTTGCCCTAAAGTGATATTAACACCTGGTGCGATGCTTAATTTATTTCGAACTTCTTCAAAAAATTCTTCTTTGGTCTTGTCTTCGAGAACAAAAGGCACATCAATTTCCGAAGCATTTACGCCTTGCGCATGTTCGTCTAATTCAGCTCTTCCTTGTCTTCGAGTAACAACTTCAACTTCGGGTAAATCCAACAAAATGGTCTCTATCAAATTTCCTGTTTTGTTGCTTTCTTCCAAAGACATCCCTGGGGGTCCAACGACACTAATCACCAAGGAACCTTCATTAAATTCTGGTAGAAAACTTCTTCCCAGTTGTGTGACTAGGACAAGACTTAAAAGAAATGCGATGACAGTTACACCAATAATGGTTTTAGGAATTTTTGTAGCTTGTCCCAATAGGTTTCCATAATGTTTCTGTAACCAACGTTCCACACGGGTACCATCTGCTTGCTTTTTTAAAAGCTTTTCGTTATTTAATAAATAGGAGCACAAAATTGGTGTGACGGTTACTGCAACAACTAGTGATGTTAAAACAGACGTTACAAAGGCTATACCCAAGGGTTGCAACAAGCGTCCTTCCATTCCGCTTAAAAAGAAAAGGGGAATAAAAGACACAATAATAATTAAGGTTGCAATGATGATAGAACTTCTTATTTCTACAGATGCTTCACGAACAACTGTAAGGGTTGATTCACGTTCTGCTTTTGGCTTTCTTATGTTTTCACGCAAGCGTTTATATACATTTTCCACATCTATAATTGCATCGTCTACCAAGGCACCAATGGCAATTGCCATACCACCCAAACTCATTGTATTGATAGTGTAACCCAACCATTTTAAAATGATAATAGATACCAATAATGAAATAGGAATTGCTAACAAGGATATTAAGGTTGTTCTCCAATTCATCAAAAAGATGAAAAGGATAATCATTACAAAGAATGCGCCTTCCAATAAAGTTTGATTCAGATTGCTAATGGAGGCATCAATAAAATCAGATTGCCTAAAGATTTGACTTTTGATGTTGACCCCTTTTGGTAAGGTTTTTTGTAAATCGGCAATGGCTTCGTCAAGTCGGTCTGTCAACTCCAAGGTGTTGACATCGGGTTGCTTTGAAATGGTTAAAATCACTGCTGGTTTTGCATTTAAAGAACCATCGCCAATTTTATCGGCAGCACCAATTTGAACCGTTGCCACATCTCTTATTTTAATGGTTTGACCGTTAATTTCCTTTAAAACAGCTTCTTGCAAATCTTCTAACACGTAAGCTCTACCACTACCTTTTATTATGTATTGATTGCCATATTGATTGATAATTCCTCCAGGCGCATTGGTATTAGCTTCCTTAACATGTTCTACCAATTCGGAAAGACTCACATCATAATGTTTCATCTTTTCAGGATTGGCAAATACTTGATATTGCTTATAATCGCCTCCTATGACCACCACATTTGCAATACCACCAATTGCTTTTATACGCGGTCGTATAGTCCAATCAGAAAGGGTTCTTAATTCCATTGGTGACAAACTATCTGAGGTTACACCCAGAAGCATTATTTCCCCCATAATGGATGAAATAGGTGCCATAGTTGGCGCACCAATACCTTCAGGTAAGTTTTCACGAACCATAGGGATGCGTTCACTTACGATTTGGCGGGCCTTATATATATCGGTTCCCCATTCAAATTCTATCCAAACAATTGATATTCCTGCTGCAGAAGAGGAACGGATCCTTCGTACATCGGGCGAGCCGTTTAAGGCTGTTTCCAATTGGTAGGTAACTAATTTCTCTACTTCTTCAGATTCCATTCCGTGCGCTTCAGTAAGTATGGTCACCGTTGGTGCCGTAAGGTCTGGGAATACATCTACATTCATTGTTCGAGCGTAGTAAATACCCAATACACTTAAAGCAACCGCACCCAATAGAATGAATAATCTATTCTGAAGCGAAAATGATAATATTTTATTTAACATCTAATTTAATTTTTAATGCTGAATTTTTAATGTTGAATTCATAATTCAACATTTCATTAATGATCGTGACCATGTGCAGGAGTTGAACCCGACATTGAAGCCATTTTAACTTGGTATGCTCCTGTAGTAATGACCGTTTCACCTACTTTCAAGCCTTGTAGTATTTCAACATTCTCTCCGTTTCGCTCGCCAATCTTTATAGGTCGTCTTTCAAAACTTTCGCCAGAAAGCTGAACGATGACTGAATAACTTCCGTAGTCTTCCAATAAGGCATTCACAGGAATCATTGTGTTTTCATTAGCGGTGCCCATCGTAATTTGTACTGAGGTCAAACTACCGTCAGGCATATCCACACTTGCATTTACTTGGGCAAAAACTGAAATAAGAGGATTATCTCGCTCTACATCTTTACTGATAGAAAGAATATCCCCCTCGCTATCACTTACACTCTTCCATTGTCCGTCTTTAGTTTGATACCAAATACCTTTCACATTCTCCATCGAAAGCCCATAATTTGGAGCTAGTTGTGTTTTTAGTATTTTAGATTGGTGTGAGCCAATAGATATTAATGCTACGCCTTGGTCTACATAATCCCCATTAGAAACTGAAATAGACTTGATGAAACCATCAAATGGTGCTCGAATTTGTTTGCTTCCATCTGAAACTCCCAATGCTAAAGATTGATAGATAGATTTGGCTTTACTAAAATTACTCTCCACAATTTCGAAATCTGACTTTGGAATAATTTTAGAATTGTACAATTCTTTTTTACGCTCGTATTCAGATTTGGCTTGTTCAAAATTGGCACGTGCATTTTCAATTTCTGTATTCAAATTATTAGATGCCAAGCCTTGACTATTCAAGCTCATCAATAATTGACCTTGTTTTACTACAGTTCCTTCTGTAAGAATATTCATTTTAAAATCAACCACACCATTAGATTTTGCGGCCAACGATTTCACAGAGTTTGGGGATGGCATCCATACACCAGAAGTATTGATGACATTGTAAATTTCACCCGAAACTACAGGTGAAGTTTGAAAATCGATTTTCCAAGCCTGTTCTTTTAAAAACGAAATGCTCTCATCTTCTTCGGCAATCCCTAAAGTCTTTAAAGCATCATCAAAATTTGCATAAACAGTTACATCATCAATCGTAATTCTATCAGAATATTCAGGTGTTTTCAATTCAAATACAAGTTGGTAATTTCCAGCTTCTTTCGGTTGAATCGTAGGCGAAAATATGCCTGGTGATGATGGAGCATCAACAGTATTCCTCAATCCTTTATTGCCCTTAATTAAACTAACTGTAACCGAACCTTCACGGACAGGTTGATGCTTGTTTAAAACAGTGAAGTGAGCTGCAAATCTGCTTGGATTACCAACAATTAACGCAGGAAATTCTACAAATAATTCTGTTTTATCTGTCCAAATGGTATGGTCCAATCTTGGCATTTCTTCTCCAGCATGACTACCATCGGCATTGTGAGCGTGTGCATCATCTGCCTTGTTGTTACAAGACATTGCCATAAGGGCGAGCACTATTAGTATATATTTCATATTTTATTTTTTAGTGGTCTTGATGTTCTGAACCATTACCGTGAGTGTGTGTTTCCTTATTCATTTCCATAGAATTTGTATCTACCTCAAATTCTTTATGCTCGTCTGTTTCTTCATGCCTGTGATTCTCGTCAGTTCCATGTTCGTGACCGTGTTCTTCTGTGTTTGTTTCCATAGAATCTTTGCCTACTTGAAATTCTTCTTGTTCTACCTTTTCATCTTGCATATGTCCACCATCTGCATTGTGTTCGTGGCCATGGTCATCACTACTTTCGGTTTTAGTATCTCTACAAGAGCTTACCAAAAAAGTTGATGCGATTGCGGTTACGAATATTATTTTTGAAATTTTCATAAGTGTGTGTTTTAAAATTTATAATTGATGTTTTAATAATTGTGCTTGAAGCAGTTGTAGTTCCTTTTCCATTTGCAGCATTTTATCTGATGCATTTCGGTAGAACTGAAGCTCTACATAATAATCCATAAAAGAATATTCACCCAATTGATAGGCTTTAAATAACAATTGCTCACTATTTAAATTATCCATTGTGATTTGATACTCATTGTATTTTCGGAGTATCAACTCATATCTTTCGAAGGTTTCCTGAAATTGTGTGTTAAGAGAATTGGTAATAACCTCAGTAGTGGATTGCAGATATTCATAATTTGCCTCGGCAGCTTTTACTTTGTTCTTGCTATTCCATAGGGGGATCGAAATACTTCCATAAAAACCAGAATAATTGCTTTCGTTTACACCTTGGTAATTATAGCCAAGCGCTAAATTTGGCAATCCTTTATTTTCCTCCAGTTTTATTTTTTGAAGTGAAGCTGCTTCGTTTAGCTTCAATTCTTGCAATGCAGGTTCCTTGGATAATTTTTCTTGCCAAAGATTCTCTACTGTACCTATTTTAATAGGCGAAATAATTTTTGGTGATATACTATCTAAAGGTTTCCCACCATTCAAGGTTTTAAGTTTCGACAGTTGGATTTGTATGTCGCTTTCTATCTTTTGTACCACAAATTGTTCTTGAATCCAAGCAATTTTAGCCTTGTTCAAATCTAAAAGTCCAACTTGCTCTTTGTCAAAAAGCTTTTGAATTTGATCAAAAACTTGCTTGCTTTGGGCTCTCCTTTTGGTTTCTATAACTTTCTGTTTTTGTAGGAAAGCGATTTCTATAAGAACATTTTTCGCCTTCAATAAGACCTCTTGTCTTCGCTTTAAATAAGCTGATACTAATTGTTTTGATTTAGAGTCGTTCCATTTACCACGCGCGGCATATACTGTTGGAAATTCAAAAGATTGAGACACCTGATATTCGGTATAATTTCCTGTAGCGTTATCACCAAAAGGCAGATAAAATCCTGAAATTTGGGGATCTGGTAAATTATTTGTGCTCTTATTTTTGAGTTCTTGACTCTCAATAAAAGCTTGATAGCCCTTTAACTCTTTATTATTTTGTTCTATTTCATCAAGTGATTCCTCTATGGTTATAGTTTGTGAGAAACCATTAATAAAGAATAGGCACCCGCAAATTGCGAATACGATATGTTTATTCATTGTTTGAAATTTTAGGTTTAATCTTAATTGATAAGGTGGAATACTGTCTTTAGAGAAGTACCCTTAAACGATTAACCTAAAGATGGTGGACCTCGCGAATTGAGGGATGAGAGATATTGCTCAAAATAAATATGAGGTGGATGGTAATCCATAACCTTTTCCGCTTCATTATAGTTTATAGAAATGCTATAATGATAATCCGAGGCAGGCGAGCTTATATCTTTTTTAAGATTGAAGTGTTTGACACCAATTTTATTGGTCACCAAAATATCATTAGAAGCCACAGAGTGTGCATGGCCTACTAAAAACAAATCTAAAAGCCCTTTATTTGAACTTTCTTTTTCTGGGACATTTTGATTGTGGCTATGACTCTCACTATGTGCAATAGCTTTATGCGAATGCTGAACTTCATCCTGGTGATGCCAATGAGGTACTACCTGATGCAAAAAAAATAGGCTAAATATGCCTAAAAAGAAAAGAGCCTTTATGTGATTGTTTTTTTGCATTAAATGCAAATGTAGTATTTTATAATTGGTTTATAGATTTCATTTTTTTTAAAGAAATAATTTCTCAGTAAAAGTCGAAAACGGGTCTCTGTTTATTGTTGATTGATGTTTTGCACTAGGAGATAATAAATATATCCTTTGTGAACAAAATAAGAAAAAGAAGCTAGCCTTAATCGCCGTAGACAATAAGCTGCTCAATCAATGTTTTGCTATCGCAAAATCAGGTTTGATCTACAATGAAAGTTATGCTTCTGTATTGTCTAAATAAATAGAGAAAAATCAAATAAAAAAGCTCAAAGAATCAGTTTTATGAATCCATGAGGCTAGACTACTAGTGTTTCAAATTAAAGTAGAAAAGAGTTGTTTTTTACCTCAGTTTTTTTTTTGGCGTGTCGTTATTTTTTAATTTCAGAAGATTTAAAATTCAACTACATTTCGTTAGTTTGAAATTATTCACAATATTTTTTTATAAAGTCATAAGCTTCATCATTACCTAATTTAGCGGCCTTATTCCAATCATTACAAGCTTCCTTTATATTTCCTAACTTTTGTCTAGCTAGACCTCTGTTATAAAAAGAATGTGGGTCTTTAGAGTTTATTCCAATAGCCTTATCAAAGTCTTCTATCGCACCTTTAATATCTCCCAAAGTACTCTTAGCATAACCTCTGTATTTATATACCCTTGAATCTTGAGAGTCGAGTTCAATTGCTTTATTGTAATCTAGAATTGCATCATTTAAATAACCTAATTGCTTTTTTGCCCAACCTCTATTAAAGTATCCTCTTTTATCTTCTGGATTAATTTCAATAATCTCATTAAAGTCTTCAATTGCTGATTTGTACTGTTTTAAATACTGCTTTGAAGTCCCTCTTAAATCATAAAGCGTTGGATTTTTTGGCTCTAATTTTATTGCCATTGTAAAGTCCTCAATAGCTCCCTCATAATTTTTTAATCTATTTTTGAATTTTACAAATTAAAGTTGCAGTTATAATTAAAAATATGACTTAGAATTTATCAAAAACCAAAATATGACTTGACAAATCAATTAAATAAACTAGAAATTAAAATCTTTATATTTGAAATCTGGTTAGTAAAATGTAAAATAAATTCATGATAAATAGGTTTTATTCACAAAATATTCACAAAAAAAAGGGGAGCTACAGAATATATATCTGTAACTCCCTCATTTTCAAGTCGGGGTGGCAGGATTACCTCCCAAAAGTCGGTGATCCTGAAAATGAGGTTGTTGCTCATTAAAAGCCTAAACGCCTATAGCGTTTATAAGGCTTTTTTGTGTTCTCTTCGTTTTTGAAGCAAGCTTCAACCTCTAGAAAACAAAAAAGCCTTACACTTTCGTGTAAGGCTTTTGATGGTCGGGGTGGCAGCTCCGAAGCATCGGAGGAACCTTTGACCTCTTATTTTGAGAAATTTAAACAAAAAAAAAGCCACTTAGTAAACTAAGTGACTTTTCAAATCGGGGTGGCAGGATTACCTCCCAAAAGTCGGTGATCCTGAAAATGAGGTTGTTGCTCATTAAAAGCCAAAACGCTTATAGCGTTTATAAGGCATTTTTGTGTTCTCTTCGGTTTTGAAGCAAGCTTTAACCTCTAGAAAACAAAAAAGCCTTACACTTTCGTGTAAGGCTTTTGATGGTCGGGGTGGCAGGATTCGAACCTGCGACCTCCTGCTCCCAAAGCAGGACGGATATGGTTTTCTTATTCCTTCTTACTATCTGTTTATTCCCTATACATCACATTTAGAGGTATTTATAGTTTATTTGAAACTATCTGTTATTCATCATTTTCCTTTCCTATTCACAAATTATTCACAAATAATATTTTTTGAACTCTTCACTAAACTTTTAAAAAAAAGCTCCTACAACA